>Ga0208435_100006_pt1 | contig 253753 bp, 225 predicted proteins | sample 24_taG_FD_184097 | JGI IMG/M metagenome (GOLD analysis project Ga0208435, IMG submission 184097) | Marine viral communities from Cariaco Basin, Caribbean Sea - 24_WHOI_OMZ (SPAdes) (version 2) | ecosystem: Environmental > Aquatic > Marine > Oceanic | place: Caribbean Sea: Cariaco Basin...
ATTTCTGGAAAAACAGGAAGTATGATAAGTGCAGATACAGCAGTAGGAACAATCACAGATAATGGAACAGGAAGTGATGGAGATGATAGTGGAAGTAGCATAGATGATGATAGACCAACTTTAAGCGTTACTGCTCCAGCAGACGCTGTTGAAGGTACTACATTTAATTTTACTGTAAATCTAAGTAATCAAAAAACTACTAGTACAGAAATCACCTTAACATTAAATGGTGATATAGATGCAAGTGATTATAGTTCTTATGAGTATCAAGACTCAAATGGTAATTGGCAATCTGTACCAAACAATGGAGTTGTTACGATTCCTGCAAATACAACTGTTTTAAATGTACGAGTTATTACAAGTGATGATTCAACAGTAGAAAACTCAGAAACTATTACTTTAAATGCCATAACAAGTGATACAGGTGTTAAAAATGTTAATACAACTGTAAATGATAGTGCAGAAGTTACAGATAATGATGTGGCAGGAAATAATGCTCCTGTAGCTACAAATGATACAGGTTCTGTAAACGAAGATGGTACATTAACTGTAAATGAAGCAAATGGTGTAATAAAAATGAGTGGAAATGCTGATAGTGATAGTGATGGAGATACTCTAAGTATTTCGGCAATTAGAACTGGAAGTGAGTCAGGTAGTGGAACTGCTGGTACAGTAGGTAGTGCACTATCTGGTACTTATGGAACATTAACACTTTCTTCAAATGGATCATATACTTATGTGGCTGATAAAGACGCGTCTGATTCTATTGCTACAGGAGCAACTGCAACAGATACTTTCACGTATACAGTAAGTGATGGAAAGGGTGGATCAGATAAGGCTGAAATTGTAATAACAATAACTGGTACAAATGATGCTCCTATTATTGATTTAGATTCAAATGACTCTACAACAACAGGATATAACTATTCTACTTCTTATGCCCTTGGAAAAACTGGGGTGAGTATTGGTGATATTGACGTTGGTATTAGTGATGAAGATGATACAAATATTGAAAGTGCAACAATCACTCTTACAAATAAACAAACTGATGATATTTTATTTGCTTCTGATTTACCATCTGGCATTACAGCTAGTTCATATAATTCTTCAACAGGAGTTTTAACCCTATCAGGAAGTGCAACAAAAGCAGATTATGAAAAAGCAATTGAGGCTATTAGTTTTTATAATTCAAATACAAGTTCAAGCACTGTTGATAGAACAATTAATGTTGTAATAAATGATGGAACAACAAACTCAAATACTGCAACTACGACAATAAAAGTTGCAACAAATGCTCTTTCTATTTCAACTGCAACTACAGTTGAAGAAGGTAAAAGTGCGATTTTTGATGTTAAATTAGATTCTTCTAGAGCTAGTGATACAAAGGTTTATTTAACTACTGAAGGTAATGCAACATCTGGGACGGATTATGAAACTCAATTAACTTATGAATCTTCACCTGGGACTTGGACAAATGTTTTATCTGATGGTGGAGGTAATTATGTGATTATCTCATCTGGAGATACAAGTATTGATGTAAAAATAAAAACAATATCAGAAAATCCTGCTGTTGCTGATGATGGTGAAAGTCTAACTTTAAAAGGTACAATAGATACAGCAAATTCTGGAAATACTTCGGCAATGGCTAATACAGTTGCAACAGCAAGTACAATTATTACAGAGTATCCATCTTTAACTGTAAATGCACCAAATTATGTTAAAGAAGGAAATAATGCAATTTTTGAAGTATCTTTAACTAATACAAAATCAACTACTACTGCTATTAATCTTGCTTTATCTGGAGATGCAGTATCAGGAAGTGATTATAATGCTACATATCAGTATTCAACTGATGAAGGTTCAACTTGGACAAATGTTAGTGGAAATAGTGTAACTTTACCAGCAAATACTTCTACTACTCCATCAGTATTAATTAAAGTTGTAACTATTGATGATAATCCAACTTCAGATGATAATGAATCATTAGTACTAACAGCAACAACTTCAGATAGTAATATTGCTACATCAGGGAATAGTGCAAGTGATAGTACTACAATTATTGAGCCTTTAACTTTATCTGTAACTGAAGAAAAAGATAATGTTTCAACATCAAGTACCTCTGTAACAACAAGTGTAGATGCTAAATATAATTATGAAAAATTATCAGATGGTGCGAATGGTACAGTTACAGATAATGGTGATGGAACTTTGACATACAGTGCAAATACAGATTTTTCTGGAACAGATACATTTAATTTTATAAAAATTGATAAAACTACTGGTGAGAGAATAGTATCTACGGCAAATGTTAACGTTAATGTTGATGCAGATACACCTGATATTGAAATTAATGCAAGTGTTGCTGTAGTAGAAAATATTATTAAAGATACGTGGTATATTAAAGATACAAATGGAAGCGTTGGTTCAACAGAAGATATATCTGTAAATACATCTCTTCTTGATACAAGTGTTTCTTTCCAAATTGGAAAAGGTGATTTTATTTATCAAAAATTTGATTCTACATTATCAGGAACATTTGATGTTGATATGACTTATAGTGGTGGTACAACTAGCATTTATTTAGGAAATACTTCAGGGACAGATATTATTAATATTGTTCAAAAAGTAAGTTCAGTTACATCAGGTTCTACAGTGTCAGTAGATATGACTGGTTATGATACGATTATTATTGGTAATACAAATAATAGTGTTACAACAATAACAAACTTTACCGCTTCTGACTCAGTTGCAGCTGGTTCGACTAAATATGATATTAATATTGAAAATAGTGTATCTGACTTAGATGGTAGTGAAGTATTAGGAAATGTAACTCTAAGTGGAATACCAACAGGTTCAACTTTAAAATCAGGAAGTACTGAAATTACAGTTACAGGTGGATCAGCTACCATAACACAGGCACAATTAAGTAATCTAACATTAGAGGTACCTAATACAGAAATATCAGGTGGAAATAGTATGACATTAACGGCAAGTGTTGAGATTACAGATACAAATCCAGCAAATGGAGCAAATACTGATACAGCTACAGCCAATGCTTCTGTTACAGTTGAAAATAGTGATAAAAAACCAATAATTGGAGATGCATCAATCTCAGTATCAAATAGTAGTGGAGCAACACAGACTGTAAGTTCTGTGAAAACTACTTATGGAGATGGTGCAAATAAATTCTCATGGGATCCTTCTAAATCAGAAATACCAGATTTATATGCAAATGGTAAAAAAGTAGAAATTGAATATGACAATGTAAATGGAACAGTAAAAGGTACTATTGATGATGGTGCTACTACTGTGTTTACAGCAACTGTTAATATGAATGATTCAAATGCTACAACTGTTACTTACACTCAAGGAACAGAAGTTTTAGGTGTTCAAAAAGTTGTAGATGGAGATATTATTCTTCCTGGTGGTGGAAATAATGATTATAGAGTTTTCCAATTTACTGATAGTAATGGTAGCTCAACAGTTGTAGTGGATGCTTTAGTTTCTGCTCATAATTTAATTGAAGATAGTGCAGCTGATTTAAGTGATTCAGATGCTGAGCATACAGTAAATACTAATAACTACTATATTGGTGTAGATAGTAATAATATGAATGCAGGACAACAGCTTGTGTTTGATTTTGCAAGGGTAGCTACATATGATGGTATTACTACAAGCAAACATGATATTACAGAGTTAAATATAAAGCTATTTAATTTTGGAAGTGAAAAATCTGGTGACGAATTATATATTACAGTTTATACTGTTTCTGGAAGTAAAACTACTAAGTTAACGCAAGATTCAGATTATGATAGTGAATTAAGATATACAGTAAAAAGTGAATCAGGTGAACCTATTACCAAAATTGAGTTTTTAGCAGGAAATGAGAGTTCATTTAAACTTGGAATTGAATCTATTGGAAGTGTTGATTATTCAAATACATTTGAAATGGAATTAGACTATGATATAACTGATACAGATACAGGAAGTGCAATACCTAATGATACTGATACTGGAAAAGCTACTATAAAAGTTGGTACTGGAACAGTTGACACTTCTTTAAATTCAAATGAAGATAGTAGTGTTATTTATAATAGTTCTGATGATGTGTTAAATGCAGGTGCTGGAATTGATACTTTAATTTTAGGTTCAAATATTGATATTGACTTTAATGCAATTGCAAATGACAAAATCCAAAATATAGAAGAGATTGATTTATCAAAAAATGCTGATCATACTTTGGATAACTTATCTTTAGCTGACTTAATTGGTTTAACTGATGGTAAAAATGATCTAATCATTTATGGAGATTCATCAGATAATGTAAACTTTAAAAACTCAGATGGTTGGACAAAAGGTTCACAAGTTTCAGAAAATGGTAAGACTTTTGATGTTTATTCAAATAGTGGGGATAGTTCAGTTTCTGTAAAAGTAGAAACAAGTATTAATGATCAGATTTTATAATATAAAGGGAATATAGGATGCAAATAAAAAGAATTTTAGGAATTTTATCTTTAGGTTTAACCTTGCAATTAAATGCAGGTTTATTTGATATGATTTATGGTGAAAATATTTCAAAAGAAGATTATAAAACTCAAGAAAGAGGGATTATTGTAAATAAAGATATTGATGCTGATGGTATCCTTGATATTGAAGATGATTGTTTAGAGACTGTACCTTGTCATGAAGAAGGATGTAAGAAAGAAGAGTTAGTGGCAACTATAGAAGATAATGACAATGATGGGGTATTAGACAATATTGATGAATGTTTAAATACTCCAAAAGGTTTTGAAGTTGATGAAGTTGGTTGTAGTAAATTAGTTAATTTAGAAGTTCAATTTGATTTAGGAAAAGCTACACTAAAAGAGGACTTTTTAAGTCAATTAGATACCTTTTCTGATTTTATGGAAAAACATGAAAACTACACAGCACAAATACAAGGTCATACAGATAATATAGGTACACAAGCAAATAATCAGACACTTTCTTTAAATAGAGCAGAAAATGTTATGAATTATTTAATTGAAAAAGGTATTGATAAAAATAGATTAGATGCTCAAGGATTTGGAGAACTAAATCCAATAGATAATAATGATACAAAAGATGGAAGAGCTAATAATAGAAGGGTTATTGCTACTTTAAATAAATAAAACAACTATAAAAAAGAAGTGTTTTTTTAATACTTCTTTTCCCTTACTTTTAATTATATTTTTGTAATTACACAATTATTTTATAATTTACTCTCAAAAGCTACACTATAGCAGTATTTTTCGTATATAATAACTGTAAAATGATTTTATTAATAATTATTTATGCACTTTAAAACAATCATATTAAGTATTCTTATGTTAGGATTCGCTAAGTGTTATAAAAATAGTTATAAAAATATATAAATGTTAGATCAATCACACTACTAGGGGAAACATAGTGAAGCAGAAAATCTTATCTACAAAAGTTATTTTAAGTTGTTTATTATTAGGTCAGTTTGCCTTTGCAAATAATCATTATGAAGATGGCATTTTAATTGATACAAATAAAAAAAGTTCTTTAGGGAAACATGAGTCTGAAAAAAACTCAATGTATAGCTTAAATAAAATGGTAAAAGAGGTAATTCTTACCGACCCTGAAATCAAAGAGAGACTTTACCAATACAATGCTTCTGTAGAAGATATTAATATCTCTAAAGCAGAATATTATCCAACTTTAGATTTAACTGGAAAAGCAGGAAGAAAAATTACTGATAAAGAAGGTTCAAGTAGAGATATTTATAATACTTCTGAAATCACATTAAAACTAGTACAAAATCTATTTAATGGTTTTGGAAGTCAAGCTGCTGTTAATAGGGATGAAGCAAGGGCAAAAGCCTCTTTTAACAAATATATAGAAGTTGCACAAGATAAGATTTATAGAGCTATTGAAGCATATATCAAAGTTATTAGATATAAAGAAGTTTTAGAGATTGCAAAAGAGAATGTAAAAGTTCATGAAGAAACATTAGTAAAAATTGAAGATAGATATGAAAAAGGTTTTAGTACATTAAGTGAGGTAGAAAGAGTTAGAGGTAGACTTGCTTTATCCAAATCAAACTATGTATCTGAAACAAATAACTTAATTGACGCGAAATTTAATTTTCATAAGGCTTTAGGTAGATATGTAGATGAAAATAGTTTAGCTACTCCTGAGTTTATTGGTGAATTACCAACAAGTTTAGAACATGCAACAGATATTGCAATACATAATAATCCTTCAATAGTTGTGTCAAACTACGATATTAAAGCTATTGAAGAGTCTTTACAGTATGTAAAAAGAAAAGATTATCCTACTTTTGATTTGGAATTAGAAAGATCTAAATATGATAATAGAACAGGAACTTCTGTTGGTAGTGAAGATGAAATGAGTGCTATGCTTGTATTAAACTATAACTTATATAGTGGTGGTGCAACAAAAGCAGAAAAACAGAAATATATTAGTTTATTAAACTATGAACATGCCCATAAAAACAAGTTAAAAAGAGATGTTATTGAAGCTTTAGGTCTATCATGGAGTGCATATAAAATGATAGAGGAACAATATAAATATCAAGTTGAATATAGAGATTTAACTGCTAAAACTAAAGTAGCTTATGATGAAGAGTTTCAATTAGGAAGAAGAACTCTTATTGACCTATTAGATGTACAAGATGAAGTTAATAATATTAAAATCAGAGTAATTCACAATAGTTATGATTTATTATTTGCAAAATATAGAATTTTAGATGCAATGGGTGAATTGTATAAACCATTTGGAAAAGAGTTTAAAGAGAATTATGAGGCTGATACTTTAAATGTAAATAGTGATATAGATAAAGATAAAATATTAGATTGTGAAGATCAATGTGATAACTCACTTGAAGGAAAAACTAATCTATATGGATGTGAAGGAATCACTTGTGTTAAAGTTGATGAAATTAAGTTTGATACAAAAATAGAAGATAATGAAACTCAATTGGATACGTCAGAAGTTGAAAACTTATGGGGTGTAAAGCAGTAAGTTAAATGAAAAAAAGTCTAATTTTCTTTTTCATATTTGCTATTGTTACAGCTCTTTTTTCAAAAGAGTTGTATACAAACAGTTTACTAAAAAAAATTGATGCAAAGTATGGAAAATTCACTACTAATAGATTTGTTTTATTAAAAAAGAAAATAAAGGAAGTTAAAAATAAATCTGATATTGAAAAATTAAAAAAGATAAATGATTTTTTTAATAAGGTTAAATACTCTTCTGATAAAAAAGTATGGAATAAAAAAGATTATTGGGCTACACCATATGAATTTTTAGCAAAAGACAAAGGAGACAGTGAGGATTTTGTTTTTGCTAAGTATTTTACTTTGGTAAATGAATTAAATATAGATAGTAGTAAGTTTGCATTTACTTATGTAAAGTCTAAAAAGAAAAAAGTTTCATATATGGTTTTAACATATTATAAAACAAAAAAATCTATGCCTATTATTTTAGATTCTATTAATTATAAAGCGCTACCTGCTTCAAAGAGGCAAGATATTATTCCAATCTACAGTTTTTCTGCAAAAAGTGCAGGATTAAATAAAAAACAAAATAGTAAATTCAAAGCAAAACAAAGTTTAAAGTTTAAAACATTGTTGAAAAATATCAAAGAGGAAAAAATATGAGTTTATATAAACAGCTAACAATCTTAATAACAATATTTTTAGTATTTATGTCAACAGTTCTTTTATGGTTTATTCTAAGCTATAACAAAGACCTAATTGAAAACCAGTTAAGTTCAAATGCAAAAAATAGTGCATCATTTCTTGGATTATCAATTAGTAAAGATGTAGATTTTGAGGATACTTCAACAATGGAAGGTATGATTAGCTCTATTGTGGACAATGGTTTTTATGAGTATATTGCTGTTTATGATACTGATGAAAATGAGGTAGTAAAACTATCAAGTCCAAGGGAAATAGAAGTGACTCCTACATGGTTTACTGATTTATTTGCAGTTAATGCTCCAAGTTCTAGTGCTAATATTATGAACGGATGGTTAAATGCAGGTGTGTTAGAAGTGAAAATCCACCAAGATTATGCGAATAATCAAATGTGGAAGACATTTAAAGCAATTGCTCAAATTTTCCTTGTTTCAACTATTTTATTATTAGTAGCATTTTACTTTTTTATTGATAAGTTATTAAGACCTCTTAAAAAGCTTAGTATTCAAGCAAAAGCTATTGATAACAATGAGTTTATTATTGAAAATGAACTTCCTAATACAGTTGAGTTTAAAAATGTAGCTGTTGCTATGAATAAAACTATTTCTAAAATGGAAACAATTTTTAATAAAGAAGTTGAGACTTTAAATAAATATAATGAACTTCTTTACAAAGATAAAGATACAGGTTTAGGAAATAAAAACTATTTGATTTTAAAACTAAACTCATATTTGAAAAATTCCCATGGATTATTGGCTTTTATTGATATAAAAGATGAGATTTCATTTAAAAAAACAGTTGGTTTTAAAAGCTATTTTTCTTTTAAACAGTTTATTATTGAACAAGTAAATAAAAATTTTGCTTCAAATAAAGGTTATGTTTTATGTAAACTTGATGATGGTGTTTTAGCTATTGTTTTACAAAATATTCATTATGAAGATGTGAATAACAATTTTTCACAGTTATATAAAAGTATTGATGATTATATAAAAGCAGAGAATTTAAATGATGTGTTTGATTTAAAAGTTGCACTTGGTATTTCAAATTATGTTCAAAATACTTCATTAAAAGATATATTATCAAAAACAGATCAATCTTTATCTGTTGCTATGCAAAAAGATGCATTTAGAATGAACTATTTAGAAGATGATGTTAAGTTTACAAAACAAGAGTGGGTTGAACTTTTAGAGTGGGCATTTGATAATGATGGTTTACTATTCCATGCACAAGATATCTTAGATGTGGAAAATAACAGTGTTTATATGCAGGAGTATTATACAAGACTAAAAGATAAAGAAGGAATTGTTTATTCTCCTGGTGACTTCTGGTCTGTTGTATCTTCGATGGGATGGTTAGGAAAACTAGAGAAACAAACAATTCAAAAAATCTTTGAAACTAAAAAAACAAGTAAGACAGAAACTAAAGCAGTAATAAACCTTACTTCAGATTTTATCTCTAATAAAAGAAGAGTTGATTGGTTGATTTTGCAGCTAAATAAAATGTTTAAAAACTCAAACACTACTTTTTATTTTGAATGTGTAAATGCAGATATATTAAATAATATAGCATCATATGAATATTTTACAAAACAAATAGCAACTACAAAACACAAGTTTGCAATTGAGAGCTTTACTTTTGATAGTAATAATTTAGACTATTTAAAAGTTTTAAAACCTGAATATATAAAGATTTCTAAATCATATTTAGTTGGAAGTGAAAGTAAGATTACAGATAGTATTTTATTAAATATCACATCAACTATTGGTGCATATTTAATAGTTAAACATGTTGAAACACAAAATGAATTTGATTCTTTAAAAGAGATTGGAATCAAATACTTACAAGGTAAATATATAGATTCAATAGAGGTTAGTTAATGTTTAAAGATTTAAATCATAAGAAGCTATCAGCTTCTTTATTGGATAACTTATTATACTTTATAAAACATTACCATAAATCAATTAGTTCAAATACACTAATTGAAGGTTTTCCTATTAAACCAAATGAAAAAGTACCTGATATGGTGTCAATGTATAATGGAAAACCACTTTTTGTATCCCTTGCTTTAAAAGCAGGATTTAAATCAAAATATTCAAAAAAGAAATTTAAAAATATCTCATCTTTAGTTTTACCTGCAATCATAGTTTTAAAAGATAGTACTTCATGTATTTTAGAAAAAATAGATTTTGAAAATAAAAAAGCAATAATCCACTTAAGTGATTTAGAAGAAGTAAAAGAAGAAGTTGAATTATCAAAAATTGAAGAGTTATATAGTGGAGAAATGTTTTTATTGAAAAAAGAACATTTTGAAAGTGAAATAAAACCCAATCTTTTAAAATCAGGTGATGAGCATTGGTTTTGGGGAACAGTAAAGAAAAACTTCTCAATTTATAGGGATGTTATTATTGCTTCTGTTTTAATTAATATTTTTGTTTTAATGACACCATTTTTTGTAATGAATGTATATGATAGGGTTGTTCCAAATTATGCAATAGAAACCCTTTGGGCAATGGCTATTGGTATTTGTATTATATTTGTATTTGATTTAGTAACAAAGTTTATTAGATCTTATTATATAGATATTAGTTCAAAAAAAATTGATGTTATCGTATCTTCTAAGTTATTTGATAAAATCTTAAATATTAAGTTAGAGCATAAACCTAAATCTATTGGAGCTTTTGCAAATAATATTAAAGATTTTGAGTTAATCAAAAACTTTTTTTCTAGCTCTACTATTGCAGTATTAGTTGACTTACCTTTTGTAGTATTGTTTTTAGTAGCTATTTTTTATATCTCAGGGCCTATTGTAGTTGTTCCAATTGTGTTTATCTTTTTAATTGTTTTATATTCTCTTTTAATTAGAAAACCTTTGCATAAAAGTATTGAAGCTTCAAATGAATCAATTTCTTATAAAAATGGTATTTTAATTGAGAGTTTAAATGCATTAGAAACTATTAAAAGTTTAGGTGCTTCTGGACATCTTAGATGGAAATGGGAAGAAAGTACTGCTGATATTTCTGATAAATCTTTGCTTACTAAAGTTTTAACAACTTCTATTACAAATATAAATGCCTTTTTTGTTCAATTAACTACTATCTTTATTGTTATATATGGTGTATATGCAATTGGTGAGAACAACTTAACTTTAGGTGGTTTAATTGCTGCAGTTATTTTAGGTGGAAGAGCTATTGCACCAATGGGACAAGTGGCTTCACTTATTAGTAATTATGAACAAGCAAAAACTTCATATGATTTACTAAATAATATTATGAATATGCCAGTAGAAAGACAATCAAATAAAGCAGCTATTCATAAAGATTTTATTGATGGTAATTTTGATTTTAAAAATGTATCTTTCTTTTATGATGAAACTAAAAAGGTATTAGACTCAGTATCCTTTAGTGTTAAAAAAGGAGAAAAAATTGCAATCATTGGAAAAATAGGTTCAGGTAAATCTACAATAATGAAACTACTTATGAAACTTTATGATTCAAATGAAGGTGAAATTATTCTTGATGGAATTGAAATAAAACAGATAGAACCATCAGATGTTAGAAAGAATATAGCTTATGTTTCTCAAGATAGTATACTTTTTAATGGAACACTAAAAGAGAATATTTTATATAAACATCCTTATGAAAATGATGAAACTTTAATAGAAGCAACTACAACTTCTCAATTACTTGATTTTGTAAACTCACACCCTTTAGGTTTTGATTTACCTATTGGTGAAAAAGGTGATACTTTATCTGGAGGACAAAAGAAAGCTATATCTTTAGCTAGAGCTTTGGTTGGGAACTATTCTACTTTATTATTGGATGAACCAACTGATAGTATGGATTTAGCTACAGAGAGAAATTTAATAAATGCCTTAAAAGAAGAGATAAAAGATAAAACAGTTTTATTAACAACTCATAAAAACTCAATGCTTGAACTGGTTGATAGAATTATAGTTATTGACAATGGAAGAATAGTTTTAGATGGTGAAAAAAACTATGTGATAAATACATTAGCAAGTAAGGCTCAGTGATGAAAGATATAGATAAAACATCTGATTATGAATATATCAACTCTGTTTCAAAAGCCTTAGTTGAAAAGGTTCCTAGCAGTTCTAAAGTAATCTTATATTTAATTACCCTACTAATGATTATGTTTTTTGTATGGGCTTATCTTGCAAAAGTAGATCAGTTAGTAAGAGGAGAAAGTAAGGTTATTCCTTATGGACAAAATCAAATTGTTCAAAACTATGAGGGTGGAATCATCACTGAAATTTTAGTTGAAGAGGGGGATTTGGTTAAAAAAGGGGATATTCTTCTAAAACTAAAAAACAAACAATACTCTGCAACTTATGAAAAAAATATATTAGAAATTGAGGCTTTAAAAGCCCAAAGAGATAGATTGTACGCTGAAGCAAATGCAAAAGATTTTGTTTTTGATAAGTCAAATGATATTTATCAAAAAGAGTATGAATTATATAGAAGTAATATAAATCAGTTGGACTCTAAATTGGAGATTTTAAATGAGCAAATCTCACAAAAAGAGAAAGAAAAAAATGAAATTAGATCTAGAATTAGACACTTAGAGCAAAGCTTTAATCTAATAAGAGAAGAGCAAAAAGTAATGGAACCTTTAGTAAAAAGAGGTATCGTATCTAAGGTTGAATATTTAAAACTTCTAAGGGAAGCAAATACAATAAAGGATGAATTGGAATCTGTTAGATTATCATCAAATAGAATAACTTCATCTGTAAAAGAGTATAGAAATAGGTATAAAGAAGCAAAGATAGAGTTTCAAAACAACGCCCATAAAGAGTACAATGAAATAGTTGCAAAAATAAAACAATCTTCAAAACAAAATCAAGGATTAGAAGACCAAGTTCAAAGAACATCTGTAGTTTCTCCTGTTACAGGTTTTATTAAAAAGATGTATGTAAATACTATTGGAGGTTCAGTTCAACCTGCAATGGATTTAATTGAGATAGTTCCAAAAGAGAAAAAGCTTTTAATAGAAGCAAAAATCAAACCAGAAGATATTGCTTTTTTACATCAAGAACAAAAAGTAACTCTAAAGTTTACAGCATATGATTTTACTATTTATGGCTCTTTAGATGGAACAATAGATAAGATTTCACCTGATTCTGTAACGGACAATGATAAAAATACTTTTTATTTAGTTTATATTAAAACGGATAAAGATTATTTAGGAAAGAAAAATAGTGCATTAAAAATCATGCCAGGAATGAGAGGGAGTGCAGATATTATTACGGGGCAAAAAACTGTATTAACTTATCTTTTAAAACCTCTTATTAAAACAAAGCAATATGCTCTAACGGAGAATTAAAATGAAAATAGTTTTTGTTTCCCCCAATAGAGTTTTACATAGTCAATGGAATAAAGCAATTGATAACAATATTGAAATTCTAAGTATCTTTTCACAACAACAATTAGATGAGGTAGCTATTGTTGAAAGTGATATTGTAATATTTGACTATGATAATTGTGCTGATTTTTTAAGTGATTTACTTAGTTCAAAAGTAGTTTGTTTAAGCTCAAAACTTGATAATGTAATAGGTTTTAAGCTTTTAAAGCAAGGTGTAAAAGCTTATGGAAACAACTATATGACACCAATGAATCTAAAAGAGGTAATAAAGGTTGTTGGTCTAAATAAAATTTGGGTTCACCCAGAGCTTATGAGTTTTATTATAGAGAATTCTACTCTTACAAGTCTTCCAAAACATGATGATAAAATAAAAGAGTTAAGTATAAGAGAACTAGATGTTTCTAAACTAGTATCTCAAGGTTTTACAAATAAACAAATAGCACAAGAATTAAATATCACTGAAAGAACTGTAAAAGCTCATATAAGTGCTGTATTTTCAAAGTTTGAGATAAAAGATAGGGTAACCTTAGGAATAATGATAAAAGAGTATTTAAATAGTTAAATACCCTTTAGTAAGTCTCTAGTTCGACTCTATTTTTACCTTCAAGTTTTGCTCTTTTAAGCGCAGCTTCTGCTCTTGATAATAAAGTATCTTTTGTATCATTTTCATGATAAACAGAAACCCCAATAGAACAAGTTAGAGTAACTTTTATTTGGAAGATATAATCTTCGATTGTTTTTCTAATAGTTTCAGCTAATAAAAGAGTTTTTTCAATATCCATATTTTTTGCAGCTAAAATAAACTTTTCACCAGCCCATCTAGCAAGTAAGTCATTTTTCTTATGAATATATCCTAGTATTTCAGCTATTTCTTGAATAGTAGCATCCCCTTCTAAGTGACCAAATCTTTCATTTATTAAAGAGAAATTATCAATATCTATAATTAAAACAGATACTTGTTTGTCTTCACCTTTTTTGATTTTATTTAGTCTATTTTTTAGCTTTTTACTAAAAGTAAATCTATTTGATATTTTAGTTAGATAATCAAGTGAGATTTCTTGCTCTAGTTGAGTTTTTGTCTCTATTAGTCTGTTGTTTACTTCTTTAACAAAATCATGCTCTTTTTTGATTAGTTCAATCCATTTGTTGTAAGAGATTCTAAGTAGTTCTTTTTGAGTTATTACACCTTCAACATGACCATGGTCATTCATCACAACAATTCTTTTAAACTGCTTTTTCTTGATGAAGTTTAATGCATCAGAAATAGATGAATTAATATGTAAAGATTCAACTGGTGCAGACATATGATGTTTTATAGGAGTAGATAAATCTACATCATCATACATAAGGTTAATAAAATCTTTTGTTGTAAAAATACCTATTGCTTTATGGTTTGAGTTTTTAATAACAATAGAGTCTGTATTATTCTTTTTGATTAAAGAAATAGCTTGAAGTGTTGAAGCATCTTCATATACAAAAATTGCTTTGTAATCCAAGATAATTGAACCTAATGTTTGTCTTTCAATTATAAGTTTTGGATCAATGTGATTAATTACATCTGTATATGAAATAATACCTACAAGTTTTTCATCTTTACAAATAATCATATATTGATCATTTAAATCTATATGGTTTAGTACTGATAAAACCGATAAATCATGGGGTAAAGATTTGTTATAAACTAAAGGTAACTCTTCAAGAGTAGTATTATGATTTGTAGCTGAAATTTTAAAATCTATTAGTTCAACTGTAGTTAAAATGGAGTATTTAGTATCTTTTTGTCTATCATCTATTATTACTACAGTTCTTTTTTCAGAAGATGCTATTGATTTTATAGCATCTTCTAAAGTATCTTTGATATTTACTGTTTTTACATTTTTTTCGCAAACATCATATATAGTAGGTATCATAATATTATTAGATTAACCCTACTGCATCTCTAAGAACTCTCATTTTCTCTTGAGCAATTTTAGAAGCTTTAGACGCTCCATAAGCTAAGATTTCATGAACTTCTTTTGGATTAGCAAGTAAGTGTTCTCTTTTTTCTTGGTATGGCGCAAAGTGCTCATTGATTTTTTCTAAAAGAGTTAATTTAAAGTGACCATAACCTTCACCTGGAGTTGCATATCTTACTTGTAGTGCTTTTAACTCATCTTCATTCATAAATAGTTCACAAAGCTTATAGATATTACAGTTTTCCCACTCTTTTGCTTCATCAAGCTCTTTAGAGTCAGTTACGATTCCCATAACTTGTTTTTTGATTTTTTTCTTAGTACTAAACATATCAATAGTATTACCATATGATTTAGACATTTTAGCTCCATCTGTTCCTGGAACTGTTGCTACATCTTGATCTACTTTTGATTCAGGCATTACAAATAGCTCTTTTTTATAAGAGTGATTAAATGAGTTTGCAATATCTCTAGTCATTTCAACGTGTTGGATTTGATCTTTTCCTACTGGTACGATATTTGAATCAAATAATAAAATATCAGCAGCCATTAATACAGGATATGAGAATAAACCATGGTTAGCTTGGATTCCTCTTGCAGTTTTATCTTTGTAAGAGTGAGCTCTTTCAAGCAGACCCATTGAAGTGTGGTTTGAAAGTAACCAGTATAGCTCTAATACTTCTTTTACATGGTGTTGTACCCAAAATGTTGATTTCTCTGGATCCATACCTAATGCTAAAAAGTTTACAGCAGCTTCAAATGTGTTTTGCTCTAAAATCTCTTTGTCTTTTACTGATGTTAATGCATGATAAGATGCAATAAACGCAAATAGTTCGCCATCGTCTTGCGATTCAATCATCTTTTTTACCATTCCAAAGTAGTTACCAATGTGAATAGTTCCTGATGGTTGAATACCTGATAAAATTCTCAAACTTAATTCCTTACGTGTAATTTTTGGCTAATTATATCCAAACTAACTAAAATTTAATGGCTATTTATCTTGATATTGGCTTTTGAAATAATAAGCTCTAGGTGCATAATAAGGTCATAGTATTCACCCATATAAGATAATGGAACTTTTGTTTCTTCTTTTATCTCTCTTTTTAACTCTTCAAGCTCCTCTAGTTTATCTTTTAATTGCTCTTTTGAACAACCATCTAAACTTAAATCCAACTCTTGAACTTCATCATACCATCTATAGATTTTTGATCTAATACTCCATCTATAAAGGGGGAAAACACCTTTGAATAAAGGAATCATAAGTGTTAAAAGAGGGATTAATAAAATCTTTAATCTATCAATATTTGAAGCAATCCAATAAGGAAAAATCTTCTCTAGAAAAGTATCTCCATATGTGAAGTATCTATTAGCTTCTTCATTTAGTACTAAATCCATATTTGACATATTAGGGAACTGATCTTGTTGTGTTATTAGCGTTTTTTTATTGTGTGTATCTTTTACTTTCTTAAGTAAGATTCTAATTAACTCATTTGAAAAATCATGATGAGCTACTAGGGTTGCTGTTGTTGCTAAAAGTTTCTTATCCTCTTTTGGCATATTGTTATAAATATCAACTGTTCCTTCATATAAAGTAATTGAGTCTAAATATGTGAACTTCTTGCTATAAGCAATGGCTCTTTTAAAAGATAGAAGTTTTATATCTTTGTTTTCCATTAGTTCTTTTATGATTTGTGAACTTGGAGCTGTGACTAAGAACATTGCATCAATATCACCTTTTATTAAAGCATTTTTAGCTTCATTTGAACCAAGTGTTGATAGTTTTGTATTTGATGTGTCTATAGCATTTATCTTTAGTATTTCTAAGCTTAGATCTTTTGTTCCACTTCCATCTTTACCAATGTTGATCTTTTTTGATCTTAGGTCTCTTACATAGTTGATATCTTCTTTTTGCTCTTTGTAAAATAACCATAAAGGTTCATAATAAATTGAAGCTAGAGCTTCTAGGTCTGATTTATTATTTTCTTTGATTGTTCCATTTTGAACAAAGGCTATATCTGCTTTATATTCATTTAGAAGTTTGATATTTTCAATAGAGCCTGAAGTCTTTAGAATATTTACTTTTACATTCTCTTCTTCTAAAAGCTTTTTATATTTTAAAGCTGTTTGGTAATATTGCCCATGAATTGAACCTGTTGCTATAGTTATTTCTTTTTTTACACTTGGTTTTATAAATTGTGCTGTTATATAAAAAGAAGCGATAATTAGCAGTATTACAGGGATGGATACAGTTATAAATTTGTTTTTCATTTATGTCTCTTTATGTTTGTGATATATTATTTGTTATATTTGGTTATAATTAGATTATCAAAAATGTAAAAGGTAAAACAATTGGAAGAAAAACTTGTAGTAAATGAAGTAGATTTATCAAAAATTGAAGATATTATAAACTATCATGATATGCTTTTTGGTGTAAAAGAGGATATTCAAGATACTTTATATCTAAACATTAAACAAGAGATGTTTAGTATGATAAATCTTTTTTCATTACTTGATGAAAACTTCCAAGAGTATTCTTTAACTTTGTTAATCAAAGATATTCTTAGTCTAATTGTATACTTTGATACATTAGATAACAAGATAAAAGAGCCTAAAAATAGTAAATATTTAGAAGAATATAAAGAATTTAGGACAAAAATCATTCCAATTATAAATACTAAAATGTATTATTTAGATTTATATGTATGGAAACTAGTAGATATCTCTAGACCTATTCAGTTTTATATTAGACAAAGATATAAAATGCCAATTAGACATACCTTTGATTTTTTAACTTATAGAGAAAAGAGTTTTTCACCTTTAATTGATATAAACTATAAGATTTCTGATATTGATTTAAAAGTACATTATGAAAATAGTGATGCTGAATATATCTTATCCCTTGATATGTTTATAGAAAGAAGAAAAAACACTGTATTAAGAAAACTAATTGATTCAAAAAATTGTATTTCATTTTTTAAGAATATGGAGGCTACTGATATTAAATATGTAGTTAAAGATGTGGAGTTTTTAAGATATGGAAGAGGTGAAACTATAATAAAACAAGGGGAAGACTCAAAAGAGGTATATTTTATCTTATCAGGTCAATGTTTGGCTTTTGTCAATAGTAAGAATGTTGGACGATTAGAAAAAAATCAAATCTTTGGTGAATTTTCATCTGTATTAAATGAACCAAGAACTGCTAGTGTTGTTGCACAAGATGCTTGTACAGTTCTTAGGTTTAAATTTGCATTTGAGCTATTTCCTATTGAGCCTCATCCTTTTACAATGCTTTATAAAAATATAATTGATGAGTTAATAAAAAAGATTGTAAAACTAAATAAAAAGAGATAGTTTAACTAATCTATGATAGAATGCGAAAAATTTTATTAGGAGATAAGAAATGGCTACAGTTAGAGTAGAAAAAGCATGTGGATGCTTTAAGAATTCTGATTACGAGCAAGTAATGGAATTTGAAACAATTGATCAAGCTTTAGAAAAAGCTAATATGATGTGTATTGAAATGAATGAGGATTTTTGTCATAAACATAAGTTCACTTCTCACTATGTAGAAGAGAACAATGAAGTACTAATTAAAATGCAAATGAACGGATAATATATTATTCTTTTTTAATTGGGGTTGTAAAAACCCCAATCTACTCTAACTATGAGAATAATTATTAAAATTAATATTTTTATTTGTATAATATGCAAATGAAAAAAGAAGAGTTTAAAAATATAAAATTGCTCTACGTTGAAGATGAAGAGCAAATCAGAAGAAATGCCATTTCTTATTTTAACAGACTATTTGATGAGGTTTACGAAGCAAAAAATGCTTTTGATGCATTGGAACTTGTAAAAGAAGTAAAACCTCACATCCTAATAACAGATATAAAAATGCCTAAAATGTCAGGTTTAGAGCTAGTAAAAAAAATCAGAGAGTTTGATACAAAAACTCAAATTATAATTCTAACAGCTTTTACAGATACAAACTATCTTTTAGAAGCTGTAGAATTAGGTCTTGTAAAATATCTAGTAAAACCAATAAGACATGACAAAATGCTTCCAGTTTTAATGCAATGTGCAAAAAATATAAATACAAAAGAATCAAATCTAAAATATATTACTAACACTTGTATCTTTGATACTTTTAATAAAAGTTTAGTTTATGAGAACAAAGTTATCAAACTATCAAAAAATGAATTGAAATTTTTGGAACTGCTTTGTTTAAACAATAATAGAGTTGTAACATATGAAGAGATAGAAAATAATATCTGGTATGACTCATATATGAGTGAAGATGCCATAAGATCACTTGTTAGAAATCTTCGAAGAAAACTTCCAAAAGATAGTTTAAATAATATCTCAAGAGTGGGATATAAAATTTCTAGTATATGAAAAAGTTTATAGTTTTAATTTTACTTGTATTAACTTTTTTAGAAGCAGGCTCTTTTAAAAGGGAGTTGATATCTGATAAATTTATCTCAAAAAATAAAAGTGAATATATAAACTCAAATCAATATAGCTTTGGTAAGGAAATATTTGAAAATGTTTCTATAAAACTAAATATTAATAAAGAAGTTTTGAAAAAGAAGAATTATTATGTCCGGGTTACTTGTGATGTAAATAGTATTGTATATTCAAATGTACCATATGAAGTAAACTTTGATACTATTATTTTTAAATTAGATGAAAAATCACCTGACAATATATATTTTGACTTTGAATATAAAAATCCTAAAAAGTTGAATTTTAGAGTTTTTATTTTAAATGATTTTGAATATAAATATGTGATAAAAAAAGAAGGACTGATATTTGGTATTGCTTATGGAATAATATTCTGTGCTTTTTTATATAACTTTGTAATTTTTATTTATACTTTTCAACGTTCGTTTTTATATTATTGTCTAATGCAAATATGTTTATTAGTTGTTTTGGTAGATGTTTCAGAGATAGCTACACTGACATATCTTACAAAATCTGAAAAAATGTTTATCGATTTTTTCGAGACACTTTGTATTTTATTTACTTTATTATTCTCAAAAGAAATTTTAAATACAAGAAAAACTTTAAAAAAAATGAATTCTCTTTTAAACTTTTTAATATATTTAAATGTAGTTGATTTATTTGCAATCTTTATTTTTAATGTATCTGTTTTATATGAGTTTTTAGCAAGATCAGTAGTTATATTTATTTTGATTGTTATTGGATTTATGGCTCTATATAAAGGGCAGAAGACAGCAGGGTTTTATATAGCTGGATGGTTTGTTTTATTTATAAGTTTACTTTTGGCGGAATATGAATTAATAGGTATAGATACCTTATATATAATACATATTGGTCTTCCAATAGAGTCTTTAATATTAAGTTTTGCACTTGGATATAAACTAAAACAAACAGTTGAAGAGAAAAAAGAGAAAGAAAAGATTTTAGTTCATCAAAGTAAATTAGCTTCCATGGGTGAGATGATAAATAATATTGCTCATCAATGGAGACAACCATTGGCTCACTTGTCTTTTATAAATATGGATTTACAAATGGCAAGTGAAGATAATGATTTAAATAAAAAGTACTTAATAGAAAAACTTGATGAATCAAATAATCAAATTGATTTTATGTCACAAACTATTGATAACTTCAAAAATTTCTATCATCCAAGAAAGAAAAAAGAGTTTTTTTATATAAGTAATGCAACTCAAAATGCTATTGATATTATTAAACCTTCATTGGATTATTCAAGTATTAAATTACAGTTTAAAATTGAAGAGGATAAAAAGATAAGAGCTTATGAAAATGAATATCAACAAGTTATTCTGAACTTTTTAACAAATGCGAAAGATGTTCTACTTGAAAGGAAAATAGAAAATCCTCAAATAGAAGTATTACTTGAAGTAAAAAACAATAAAAGTATTTTAAGTGTTAGTGATAATGCTGGCGGAATAAAAGCAGATGTAATAGAAAAAATATTTGAGCCATATTTCACTACAAAGGACAAAAGTAGTGGAATAGGGCTTTATATGTCAAAAACAATTGTACAATCACATTTGAAGGGTAATATTGTTGTGAAAAACAAAGCTTTAGGCGCTTGCTTTAGCGTTGAGGTTTAATAATGAAATTAGAGTTTCATATAGATATAAAGACGAATAGTTGTATCTAAACTGAGACTCTTTAAGATGTAAAGCAAGATTTTGCTTATTTAAACCTCTAAATTTTTTTAGTCTTCTATCAACGAACTCTTGAACATTGTTTGCTGATTTGTAAACTTTTGTGATTAAGTATCTTGATTCTTTTTTATTGAATATAACTTGTGTACAATTATTTTTTCCTTTGTTTAAAAGGATATCTTTTATATGAGTTTGAATGAAGTTTTTAATATTAGGTAAAAAATCACAATCTTCTTCAAGAATAAAAATCTTTTCTTTACATTCAATATAGTAGTAAATATTATCAGTAATCTTTATATGTTTTATAGCAAAACTATCACCACAAATATTGTTTTCTTTCATAGAATCTACTAGTTCATCTTGCTTATGAAGTAATAATGTTCTAAGGATTTTATAGTAGTTATTTATAGTTTGACGACTAATATCTAATTTTTGAGCTGTTTGACTAGCAGTAAAATCTTCTACAAAATAGTAACAAATTTTTTTTAGCGTTTCATCTTGAATCTTTGCATTTTTTAAATAGCTTAATATCTCTTCTTTTCCCATAAAAAAATTATAGAAAAAAGTCAGGGCTAAAAAAGGGCAAAAATATCTTTTTTAATATTTTCTTGTCATGAAGTTTTTTTTCAGATTAGCAATTAAGAAAATCTTGGAAATAATTCGAACAATCAATTTTAATAATAATTATCAATACAAGGGAAAAGTAATGACAGGGAAAAAAATTGTAAGTTTATCACTATTTGCTGCAGTGATGTTACAAACTAGTTTAGTTGCTAATGATAATAAAAAAAGTGAATCATTAGGTAGTGTAGATGTTCTATCAACTGATTCTACAATAAAACAAGGTTCATATACTGTAGAGTCAATGAATACTTCGACAAAGTTAGACCTATCTATTAGACATACTCCACAGTCTTTAAGTGTATTTACAAGTAAAGAGTTAGAAGATATGGGTGTTAATTCATATCAAAGTTTATTAGCTCATGTTACAGGTGTTTCACTAGATAAATGGGATGAAAGACTAAAAGCAAGTGCTAGAGGTTTTGATTTAGACTATTTTAAAGTGGATGGAATGCCAACTTATAATACTTATAATGAAAGAGATTTAGATCTTTCAATGTTTGAAAGAATTGAGATTGTAAGAGGTGCAAATGGATTAACTACAGGTGCTGGTAACCCAGGTATTAGTATCAACTTAGTTAGAAAAAGAGCAAATAGTAAAGAATTAAAAGGTTCAATTACTGCAAAAGCTGGTTCATGGAATACATATGGTGTAAGTGCTGATGTAGGTTCAAAACTAAATGAAAGTGGTAGTGTAAGAGGAAGATTAGTTGTAAATCATGAAGATGCTGATTCTTATATGGATGGATATGAAAGAAAAAACAGCTTATTTTATGGGGTTGTGGATGCTGATTTAACAGATAGCACTACTGTTTCTCTTGGCGCATCTTTACAAAAACTAGATAGATCAGGTATTAGATGGGGAGGATTACCTGCATTTGATACTAACAATAACAGAATTGATTTTGACAGATCAAAGATTGGATCTGAAGATTGGACTTATTGGAACAGTGAAGTACAATCAATATTTGCAAATTTAGACCAAAATCTTTATGAGGATGTAAAATTAAACGTTGCATATACACATAATAAAATTAAAAATGAAATGGCTTTATTATATTTCAATGGAAAATTAAACACTACAGATGGTAGTGGATTACGATATATGGATTTTCAAGGGGAAAAAGAAAATACGGAGGATAATTTAGATTTAAATGTAAGTATACCTTTTGAAGTAGGAAATTTATCTCAAGAAATAGTTGTAGGTGCTTCGTATAATAGAGACAAGACTGACAAGTATGATGCTAGATATCCTGGAGGATATTATACAGTTTTACCTAATTTCTATAATTATGATATTTCATTGCCAGCTCCATCTGGATCAGATGTACCATATGTTGTTAAGCCAGAGAAAACTGAACAAAAAGCAGTTTATTTAGCAAGTAAATTATCACTGAGTGAAAAACTAAAACTTATTGCTGGTGCTAGACTTTCTGCTTGGGAATACTCAAGTACAGATAGTACAAAAAAGAGTAGAAAGTTCGATAATCAAATCACACCATATATTGGGTTAGTTTATGACTTAGATGAAAATCACTCTTTATATACAAGTTATACAAGTATCTTTAACCCTCAAGATAAAATTGATACATCAGGAAAGTATCTAGATCCAGTTGAAGGTAATAGTTTTGAAGCAGGAATTAAAGGTGAGTACTTTGAAGGTAATTTAAATACATCATTATCTTTATTTAAAATTGAACAAGATGGTGTTGCTGAGAAACTTGATGGGGTATTTGTAGGTGGGACACAAGCTTATAAAGCAGTAGAAGGTGTTACAAGTAAAGGTTTTGAAATTGATGTTTCAGGTAATGTAACTGATAAATTAAGTATGAATTTTGGTATAGCTAATTTCCAAGCTGAAGATGCAAAAGGTGAAAAGTATAATACACAAGCTTCTAGAACAACAAGTAATTTATTTGCAAAATATAATGTGACTAAGAGTTTATCTTTAGGTGGTGGTTTACAGTATAAAAGTAAATTCTATACAGGAACAGGTGCTACAAAGATTACACAAGAAGGTTATATTTTAGCTAATGCAATGGCTGGATATGCTGTTAACAAAAATACAAGCTTACAATTAAATGTAACAAATCTATTTGATAAAAAATATTATGAGGGTATTGGGTCAAATGGTATGACTTATGGTGATCCTAGAAAAATCATTATGAGTTTAAAATATACTTTCTAATTCTAAATGCTAAAAAGTAAGATAGAATACCTATCTTACTTTTATAATGATTATGATAATTAATAATAGCTAATATATAATTCTTAAAATAAAATCTTCCAAGGACAATTCTTATATGAAATATCTTTTTTTTCTAATACTTTTTTGTACATATCTATTTTCAGCAGATATAAATAAATACAATAATGTGAATAGTTTTTTAATCTCAGAAAATGGCCAGGCTTATAAACAAATTACCTATAAAGAGTATAAAAAAAGGAAAATAAAAGACTTTACAATAAAAATAGGGATTGATAAAAGTACCTTAAAAGAAAGTGCCTATTATTTAACAATTATAACAGATCCTAAATCCATAAAATCAACTAATGTCCAATATTTGGACAAAGGTCACATGATAGTTATAAAACTTGATAGTTCAATTCCTGCGGCATTATATTTTGAATATTCATATGACCAGCCCAAAAGAGCTGAGTTTAGGTTTAATGTAGTTTCAGAGTTTGAATATAGATATATTTTACCTTTTGAAGGTATTTTATATGGTTTAGCTTATGGGATAATATTCTCTGCATTTATTTATTATCTGGTGATATATTTTTCTACAAGAAGGGTATGTTTTTTATATTATTCAATAATGCAGTTTTTTGTTTTGTTATCTCTTATAGGCTTTACTTATTTTAGTTTTAAATCTTATCCTCCTGAGTTTGAACAAGCACTTGTAGATGTATTTGAATCATTAGCCTTTCTTTTTACATTCTTATTTGCAAAAGAGATATTGGATGCAAAAAGGCAGATGCCTTATATAAATCATGCACTAAGTTTTTTTGCTTTTTTAAATTTATTAGATATTTTTGGAATATTTATTTTTAAATATTCATTGTTATATGATGATATGTATTTTTATATGTGTTTCCTACTTCCAACTATAGCTGGACTTGTAGCTATCTATAAAGGAGATAAAAATGCAATTTTTTATACTTTAGGTTGGTTTGTGATTTTTTGTTTTGTGTTCTCTTATGAACATGATTTAATTCCTCTAAGTGGTATTTATACTATTCATATTGCTGCACCAATGGAATCACTTATATTTTCATTTGCATTGGCATATATGTTGAAACAATTAGTTAAAAAACAAAATGAACAAGAGAAGATGCTAATTCATAAAAGTAAACTTGCATCTGTTGGTGAGATGATAAATAATATTGCTCATCAATGGAGGCAACCATTAATGCATCTTGGTTATATTAATATGAATTTAGAAATGTCAAGTCAAAATAATGAGTTTGAGAAGGACTTTTTTGTAAAAAAAATAAAAGAGTCAAATTCCCAAATAAAATTTATGTCAAAAACAATAGATGATTTTAGAGATTTTTATAAAATACAAAAAGAAAAAGAGGATTTTAAAGTTTCAAATGCAGCAAGTTTGGCAGTTAATATAATTTCTCCTACATTAAAAAAGAAAAAAATAGATCTGAAAATAGATATAAAAGAAGATATCACTATAAAAGGATATGAAAATGAATATGCACAAGTTATATTAAATTTTTTAAGTAATAGTGTTGATGTACTATTAGAAAGAAAAATTGAAAGTCCAACTATTAATATAGAGATAGATAATATAAATAATAACTGTGTAACAAAAGTTTATGATAATGCAGGAGGAATAGAAGAAGAGTATTTAAATGAGATCTTTAATCCATATTTTACAACCAAAAGAAGAGGGAGCGGAATAGGATTATATATGTCTCAACTTATCATTCAAACACATTTTAATGGGGATATAAATGTAAAAAATCAAAAAGATGGAGCTTGCTTTATAATTGAGATTTACTCTTAAGAGAAGCTATATAAAACTTCTTCATATATCCCTTTCATTCTTAGGTTATATCTAAATAATGATTCATTTAGATGAGTGTGAAAGTTGTTTTTATTGATACCTCTAAATTTTTTTAATCTCTCATATAGAAATTGTTCAAAATTATTTGGAGCTTTAAAATATCCAGATGTAATATAAGAACTTTTTTCCATATTGTGAAGTATTCTTACACAATTAGCTTTTTTATGATTAATTAGAGTTATCTTTATATTTGATTCAATAAAAGTTGATAGTTTATTTGGTAAATCAGATTGTTTATCTAAAATTAAAATACCCATTTCATTTTCAATATAAAATATATCATGATTATAAATATTAAGATGTTTAATTTCAATACATCTACTACTTAATAATTTAGATGAAAGGTTATATTGTGTTAATAGATTTTTTTCAATTATTTTGTTTCTGAATATCTTATAGTAATGATTTATTGTTTGTCTACTATATCCTGTTTGATTGGCAGTTTGAATTGCCGTAAAATCTTTACTAAAACAATCACATATTTCATTTATAATATGGCTTTTTACTTTTGCATTTTTTATTTGTATTTTTATATTTTCTACTCTAGACATAAAGAAATTATAATAAAAATTAGTGAGAAAAAAATGAGTCATAATAAAAATGATTCTCATAATTGAATTTATTGCTAAAAAATTGTATAATTTCCAAATGTTAGAAGAAAAATACAGAAATATTAAAATTCTTTGTATAGAAGATGAAGATTTAATAAGAGAAAATCAAGTATTTTATTTAAAGAGATTATTTAACACTGTTTATGAAGCTTCAAGTGGTAGTGAGGCATTAGAACTTATTAAGGATAAAAAACCAGATATTGTAATAAGTGATATAGAACTAGATGATATTAATGGTTTAGAAATGATTCGAGAGATTAGAAAAAAGGATAAGGACACAAAGTTTATAGTTCTAAGTGCTTACTCTACAAAAGAGTACTTACTTGATGCAATTGATTTAGGATTAGTAAAATATTTGATAAAACCAATTGATCATGAAACTTTTTACCCAATATTACTTGAGTGTGCAAAAGAGATTTATAATGAAAAAAGCGATTTGATAGAAATAACTTCCACTTGTAAATTCGATATTCAAAATAGCCAATTAGTATATAAAGATGAAACAGTGATTCTTACAAAGTATGAAGCAGATTTTTTACTTTTGTTATATAAACATAAACCAAATGTTGTAAGGTATGATTTAATTCAAGATGAGGTTTGGAGAGATAATATAATGACTGATACTTCTTTAAGAACATTAGTAAAAAGTTTAAGAAAAAAACTTCCTGCTAATGTTGTTAAAAACCTATCTAAAACAGGTTATAAGTTTAATACTGAACTTTAAATTTTTAATGTGAGTGCTTTAATTGTTTTATCAATTTATTTGTATTTCTAATACTAATAAATATAGTTAAAAATAGAAGAATAAAAGCAAATGCAATAGTAACTATCAAAGCTAAGCTCCATTGTTTTCTAGCTTCTCTTGGTTGTGATAGTTTTGCTTTTTTATTTGTTTTAATCTCTTTTGTAAACCCACCTATAGGTTCAGGTCCGTTTTGAACTATTTGATGACCTGGACCTCCATCTAAAACCACTTGATAGGGTTCTTTTGGTATATTAATAGTTATTTCACTCTCATCAGGTAATCGTTCTTTATATAATAAAGCTCCACTTGATAATGCTTCAAGTCTTACTTGAGCTCCTACTGCTAATTGCCCTGTATTAAAAACACCTTCTATAGTAATAGTATTATCCTCATTATCAAATACATTAAGAAGTAATGTATGAGCATACCCAGCTGATGTAATAGTTATTAAAAGTAGTAAGTTTATTAATAGTTTCTTATTCATATTGAACCTTTTTAGTTTTTTTATTCCAAAATAGTTTAGCTTCATCCCTATTTTTAGGCAGTTTATATGAAGTAAACATTAATAAAATACCTGTAATAAATAAAGCTATATCAACACTTAAAATTGTAGTCATTCCTTGTGTATACAAGTTAATAGGGGTAAAGCCTGAGATTATAAAATGTAAAATAGGTGCGTTGATAAATAAAAGCCCTCCCAATAAAAGAAGTTCTTTTGCTGCTTGATAAGAGTTGATTCTATAAAAAGCCCATAATAATGTTGCTAACCACAGATTGAAAAACAAACCCTGTTGCCAAATTAGTCTATCTTCTAGAGTAATTGGAAGTAACCATTGAAGATTAAATAACAATGCTGTTGACGGAATAACTCCAATCATAATAGCAAGTGCTAATTTACCCACTCCATGATAAAAAGGAATTTTCCCTTCAAATTTTTTGGCTTTTTTCTCTAACCATAACATAACACCAAAACCTATAGCAAAACAAGATGAAAGCATAAGTATTGTTATGAAGAGTCTTGTATTTATATCAACACCAAATAGAAGATGTAAAAAATAAGTAGCATCAGATACTAGTACACTCCAATGTCTATCCATAACTTTCACATTAGAGATGACACTTCCATCTACAGCATTTAAAGTAAGTGTTGGTTTATTATAAATTCCATTTAAAAAAGGATAGTAAGGATTGTATCCTTCAAGTTTAATTCTAGCACTAGAGTCTTTCCAGTTTATAAGTCTTAGTTTTTGTAAGGTTATATCAGGGTTAATTTCTTGAGCTTTTTTGATTAATTCACTAATAGGAATCATTTGTACAGTATTGTTTTGCTTTTCAATAGGAACTTCTTTTGGAAATAACACGGGATTTGTAATCTTTTGAATTACAGTAGTTTCACCTTTACTAGCTATATATGTCATAGGTCCTGACCCACTGTATCCTATACACATTAAAGCACCTGTTAGAGTAACTATAATAAATGGAGGAAATACCCATGTAAATATTTTTCGATGATATGTTGAAAACTTACTTTGTTGGTTTTTGCCTGTGTTTTTATATTTGAAAGTATTTATTAAAATTAAACCTCCAATTATTAAAAACATTACAGCAACAGCCATAAATCCGAAAATTGTATAACCCACTTGTGAAAGAGGTCTTCCATAGTGCATACCATTTAAAAATTTTGCAAGTTGAGACCTATCTCCTTCATGGTCTAGTTTCTCTTCTGTTCTTGGATTAAAAACAGTTGCTTCCATAAACTGGTGGGAGATTTTTAGTGCAGGGTCATTCATATACCCAGGTAGAGTTATTATAATATTGTTTCTTGGATAATCGGGATTTGAAATAACTGGATCAATCATTTTAGAATAGTTAATTTTAGTAATATCTGCTGCTTGGAAATGCCTAGACGGTTTCTCCCAAACTTGAATATATGGAAGCATAATTGCAAATATTCCAAAAAATACTGCTATATACATCAATAATGAAAAAGAGATTCCAACAGATACATGAATTCTTTGAAGTCTTTGTTTAAAAAGAGTTGAGTTTTTTGTGGACATAAATTAGTTCTTTAAAATAAGATATATAAACATAATGAAAATATAAATGATGGAACTAAAAACCTAAGTAAGGCACTTAGTTTTGTAGGAGCTAATACAATCCATAAAGCAAAACAAGCCCAAACTAAAGTATTAAACATTAAAGGTATAATAATTGATTCCCCAGCACTTCCTGGTATTATAAATACTAAAAGAGTCATTCCTAGATATGCAGATAGTAGCCCGCCAAATGTAGAACATAAAACTCTAAATAATCCAATTTTTTTACCACTTTCTTCAGGAGTCGAAAGATGTTTATATACTTTTAAAAGTGACATTTATATAATCCTTGATGATTTTGATAATTATAATTAAGAGATGTTCATATATGACTTAACAAAAAATGCCTCATGACAAGAAAAGAGTTTCTTGTCTATTTTATTTCAATTTTCGATTCAGATTGAAGTTAATTTGGGTATTTAGTTTTTAACTTTCACAACACTTTGTTTTTTCTTCTTTGACTTCTTTATTGTTTGAACCACATCCACAAGAACCACCACAAGAGTTTTTCTTGAATAGTGATTTATAGATATAGGCTAAGGCTAAGACAAAAATTACAATAGTAAAAATTAACTCTTCAGTACTCATTACTCTACGATGTCCTTTCCTTCAATAGCAACTACGTGGCTTTTACCTGCATCAAAATAAACAGCATATGCACCTTTGGGTTTATCAAATGTAAATTCACTATCTTCATTCATAACACCTTCAATAACTTTTTTGTCATCTTGTTTGATATACATATCAACACCACTTCCACTAGCTCCATCAGAGAATCCACCCTCACAAGTGATAGTTGAATCACCATTGTCAAAACAAGTCATAACTGCTGTGTGAGCACTAAGAGATGTAGCTAAAAGAGCACTTGAAATAAGAATTTTTTTAAACATAATTTTCCTTTTTGATATTTGGTATTAAAGATAAAAACATAGTTATTGCTACGATTAGAACATAAAAATAAATCATTGCTTCTACCCCTGTTAATTGTAAATAAGTTCCCACTTGAAATATAAATATTGCAAAAAGTAAACCTAGAACCATTGGATAAGATATGGCAAACATCATCCATTTATAAGAGTTTGTTTGCACTTTAATCATAATCATCGTAGCAATACAAGGTGGCGTTAATGCCATAAATATAATAATTGCAACAGCACCAAGTGGTGTATAAGTATTTGAACTTGCCATAGAATTTATTTCATGGGAGTCTTTATTACTCTCATATAAAGCTCCAAGTGTTGCAACTGAACTCTCCCTTGCAGCAAAGGAACTTAAAAATGCTACATTGATTTTCCAATCAAATCCTGCATATTGAGTTAGGGGAACAAAAAACTTACCCATACTCCCAAGTGCAGAGTTTTCAACTTTTTCATTTTTTATTTCTCTAAATAGGGCTTTTCTAGTTCTGATTAGTTTTTTGAAAGCTTTGTTGATTTTTCTAGCTTCTTTATCTTTTTTTGGTTTTGTAAATAAGAAGAAGTTTTCATTTAATTCTTTGAATTTATTATCGATTGCTCTTGCAGTATTTACATCTTTTGTATTCATTCTTGATGCTTTATAATCATTGTAATAGTTGATAAAATCTTTTAATTCAGCTTTTTCATCTAAGTGTGAATAGTATTTGTTTTCTTTAATATTATTGTAAAAAGTTGTTTGCATATTAATAACTCTATTATCAAACTCTTCTTTTTTATCTTTTGAGATTCCTGGAAATTGAATAAGAACAAAAAGCACAACTGCAACAGCAGCAACAATAGTTACAATTTTTTTAAGATATAACCAGATTCTATCAAATACTTTAACTAATATACCCCTTAGTGTTGGTATGTGATATGAGGGAAGTTCCATAATAAATGGAGTTGTTTCATGACCTTTTAAAACTGTTATAGTTAAAACTTTTGCAACAGCTAAAGCTACAAAAATTGTAATAGTAGAAATCAAAAACATCATGATTGCCATATCAGGCTTGAAAAATGCTGCAAGTATCAAAGTAAAAAATGGAATTTTTGCAAGACAATTCATAAGTGGAACTGTAAGCATAGTAGCCATTTGAGCTTTTTTATCATTCATTCCTTTTGTTGCCATAACTCCAGGAACTGCACACCCACCTGCAAAAATACCACTTAAAACAAGAGGCAAAGTTGATTCTCCATGAAGACCAAATTTTACAAATAATCTATCTAAAATAAAAGCCATTCTTGGCATATATCCCACATCTTCAAGTAGTGCAATTAAAAAGAAAAGAATAAAAAATATTGGTAAATAGTTTAGTAATGCATTTATACTATTCATCATCCAAATTGCAAGTTGGGTTAAATATGGAACTGAGTCTATATTTTCAGCTGGAAAAAATGAAACCACGATTGTTTTTAGCCATGCTAGAATAGGCCAAGTTAGATTTGTTAGTTCATATCCATAAACAATTGATAGTTGGTATAAAGTAAATATTATAAGTCCTAAAATAGGAAGGGCTAAATATTTATTTAATACAATAGAGTCTATTTTATCACTAAGGGACCGAGTATTTTCCTTAGTTGACTTGCTGCAGGCTTTTACAAATTCATCAGCTTTTTCGTATCTTATTTTTACAATATATTGCTCGGCAGATATACCAAACTCTTCTTTGAAGTTTAGTTTTAATTTTTCTACTTCATTTAAAATCTCATTAGCATTTTGAGCATTTTCTTTAATATAATCTATGATAACTTGGTCATTTTCAAATAGTTTTACACTTATAAAATGTCTTGATAAATCAAAAGAATCATTTGGTATAAGTTCTTTTATTTTATTAATAGAATTTTGTAAATGTTTATAATCTAATGCTTTTGAAATAAATGATAGTTTGTTTTTTTGCGTATCCAAAATAGTTTGTTTCATATGCTCTAAGCCTTCTTTTTTGGAGGCTACTGTTTGGATTATTTTTGCATTAGTTAGTTTTTCAAGTTTTTTAAAGTCAAATTTTAAACCATTTTGTTTTGCAACATCAATCATATTAAAAGTAATAATCATAGGTTTATGCATATCAAAAAGTTGCATAGTAAGATATAGATTTCTTCTTAAATTTGAAGAGTCTAGGGCATTGATAATAATGTCTGTATCTTTATTTAAAATATAATCCCTTGTGATTTTCTCTTCTACAGAGTATGAAGAAAAAGAGTACGTTCCTGGTAAATCTATTACTTCTACGCTAGTATTTTTATATGAGAACGAACCACTTTTTTTATCAATAGTAACACCTGGATAATTTGCAATGTGTTGCTTTATATTTGTTAGCATATTAAAGATTGTAGATTTACCACAGTTTGGTTGACCTACGAGGGCTACTTGAATATTATTCATAACTTACCTTGATTGATTGTGCTTCTTGAACTCTTAGACTTAAATGATAAGATAGTATTTCAACTTCAATTGGGTCATTTAGAGGTGACCTTCTAAGTATTTTTATTTTATTACCCTCAATAAATCCCATATCAAATAGTTTTTGAAGAAGCATTCCTTGTGCATTTACTTCTTTAATAATTACTGATTTATTGATTTGAACTTCATCTAAAGTCATTGTTTTCCTTGTTTTTATGTAAAAAAATAGCAAACCTAGGAAAATGCGACAATTCCTAAGTTTGCTAATACATATATGAAAAAATTTTTAGTACGTATATGAAGTTTAAATAAAAGTCATATACTTAATAAAAACTCCTATACAAAAGATTTAGATTTTATAACCTAAATCCTTTGCTAAAATGATTGCTCTTTTCTTTTCATATTTATTTTTTGATGCTTTTTTTAGATATTTTATTGTTTGTTTATCATCATTTAATTCATATGAAGATAGAGCTAAAAGAGTGTATCTTTGTCCATCATATTTTGTGTTTTTTGTGAACTTGTATTTATTTAAAACTCTTCTTGCATTTTTGTAATCACTATTGTTAAAATAGATATTTCCTAAAATAAGTTTGTATTTATCAGTATTTGCATATTTTGAGTTTTCAAGTCTTGGCAATGCTTCTTTATAGTTTTTAGCATTTAAAAAACAAGAGATTAAGATGTTAAAGTTCTTTTTATTCTCTTCTAAAATATCTTTTTTTATTCCATCTGCCATAATTAACGCAGCCTTGTTATAAAGGTTGTTTTGAAGTAGAATATTTACAAAATACATAATGTTTTTCTTTTTACTAACTACATTCTTTTTATATGCAAGCTCTAAAGTTGCTAAAGATTTTTTATATCTTTTTGTAGTTTGATAAAGAGAAATTAACTGCATCCAATACTCTTCTTGTTTAGAGTATTGTTTAACCATATATTTTAAAGTTACAATTGCATTGTTATAGTCTTTTAGTTCAATATATGATGAATATAACATTCTATACCAAGGTTCTTTTTTCTTTTTGTTTTTTATAACTTGTTTTATATATGGAATTGAATTTTTGTATTTACTATCATAATAATATGCAAGGGCAATATTTTCTATAACAAGTGACTTCTTTATAACTTTAGAGTTTAATAACTCTTTTGAAGTTTTTATAGCCTTTTTATAGTGCTCTTGCGATAAATAAATTTGTGATAATGAAAACTTGATTCTCTCTAAATCATCAGGCTTTAAAGCACTTAGTTCTAAAATTTTTTCATAATATTTTAAAACCTTAGGATATTGCTCTTTTTCAATATATATATTTGCTAAACTCTGCATTGCATATGTTTTACTTATTGCATTTAAATCACCATCTACTATAGGGTTTAAAATTTCAAGTGCTTGTGAAAAGTCTCTTTTCTCAATAAGCTTATTTGCTTTTTGAAGTTTTTTAAATGTACTTTGTGAAATAGTTGCATTTAAAAGACCCACAGCCATTAATAAAATTAGTATTATTTTTCTCATCTTGCCAACCTAAAGTTAAATGTAATACTTGCAGTTCTTACTATCTCATTTTCTTTGAATTTCCATCTTTTGATGGCTTTAATAGAACTTTTCTCAAATACACCTTTTGGCTTTGCATCAATAACTTTTATATTTGATACAACTCCTGCTTCATCAATATCAAAAGCAAGCTGTACAAAACCATCTTGTTTTTTCATTTTTGCACGTCTTGGGTATTTTGGGTTAACTCTTTTTAATGCTCTTAAAGAATTAGCATCCAAAAAGCCTTGTGCTGCTTCAATTTGTGCACCACTTAAAGAAGAGATTTTTGATAACTCAATATTTTTTGCAACTGCTTTAAAAGGTTTGATTTTTACGTTTTGATCAACCTTTGGTTTAACTGTAGTTTTTACAATTTTAATCTTCTTAACAGGTGGCTTCTTTAGTGGCTCTTTTGGTTTAACTCTTTTTTTTCTTTCAATATTTGTATCAGTTTTTTCCCGAAGATACACCAAATGTCTAGTCTCACTTTTATTTGCTATATTGCTATTTTTACTACTAGTCATTAAGTGCATACCAAAGAAAATACCTACACAAATACCTACAGATAATAGTAATGCAAAAAATAGTCTCATTTTAGTTCTCTCTTAGAGTTGAAATAGAGATATTAAAAATACCTGCAAGTCTAATTTGATCCATTACTTTTACTAAGATACCAGTCTTAGACTCGCTATCAGATTGAATAACTACGGAGTTCTGAACATTTGCAGCTTTTAATCTCTCAATATTTGCTCTAACTGATCTAACATCTACCATTCTTTTATCAATCCAGATTTCATTGTTATTTCTAATTGCTATTAAGATATTTGCTTTACCTTTTTGTTGTGCTGATTTTGCACTTGGTCTATTTACATCAATACCTGCTTCTTTTACAAAAGATGTTGTAACAATAAAGAAAATTAACATAATAAAAACAACATCAAGCATTGGTGTTAGGTTGATTTCTGTCTCTTCTTTATGAGCTTTTTGTGAAAATCTTCTCATTTATATAACCTTTGAAAGTTCAAGTTCTAGTTTTTGTCTATGGTATTTGATTGAAAGCTCTAATCTTTTTTCAAACAAAATACCACTTAATGCTACAACCATTCCTGCCATTGTGGGAATAGTTGCCATAGAAACACCATTTGCCATTGATTTTACATTGTTACTTCCTGTGATTGCCATAACATCAAATACTTCAATCATTCCAGTAACAGTTCCAAGAAGTCCAACTAATGGACATACAATAATCAAGGTCTTAATAAAATCAAGCCCTGATTTTAGTTTGAAGTTTGCTTCTTCAACTAAATATCTTTTTATTTCATCTTTGAACTTTGCATTTTTACTAATAGTTTTAATATCTTCTAGAACAGCTTTTCTGTATTTTTTATACTCAAAACTAATGTAGATATATCTCTCTAGTAGCAAAGTCCATAAAAATATGGCAATGGCAAATACGATATATAATACAAAGCCTCCTTTATCAAAGAAGGCTAATAAGTCGTCTATATATAGCTCTAACATCTTACTTTAGCGTCTTAGCTAATAACCCAATAGATTGTTCTTCTAAAATAGATACTAACTCTTCTGATTTTGATGAGATGTATGTATAAGAGAACAGAAGTGGAATTGCAGTAACAAGACCTAATACTGTTGTAATCAGTGCAGTTGAAATACCACCAGCCATTAGTTTTGGATCACCAGTACCAAATAAAGTAATTGCTTGGAATGTTGCAATCATTCCTGTTACTGTTCCTAAAAGTCCAAGAAGTGGAGTAACAGCAGCAAGAAGTTTTACAAAACTTTGACCTTTTTTGATATTGTTTGTCTCTTTTAAAATTGCTTCACCAATTTTGATTTCTAAGTCATTAATAGAATCATTTAAATTTTTATAGAAAATATCAGCAATTTTTCCTAATGAGTTGTTTGTATTTGGAGTATCAATTTTTTTGATTTGTGATTTGATTTTTATAGATGCAATATTTAATACAATCATTTTAAATAAAGCAACTAATAAACCAAGTGCTCCTAAAGCTAGAATAATATATCCAACAATTCCACCTTGATTGATTCTATCCATAATAGTTGGGTTGTTTTCAATCATTTCAAACAAAGTTCCTCTTGTTGGGTCAACTGTAATATTTGCTATAGTGTTACTATTTTCAAATGCTTTTGCTTCATCTAATACAGATTTTGTTGGTTGTACTGCTAATTCAACTAAGGCTTTCATATCATTTGAGTAAGTTAAGTATTTTCCATTTGATACAGCTGCAAAAAGACCAACTCTAGTTACTGCTTCATTTACCTTATCCCCTGAGTTTAAAATCACATCTGCTTCATATTTTGAGATATTTCCAGATTTGATAATCTCATCTAACATTGAATGCCAAAATAGAGTTAATTCTTCTAAGTTTGGAAGTTTTTTAGAGTTTGCAAACTTTGAGAATACCTCTAATTTTTCAGGATTTTCTGATGCTGTTAATGAGTTTTGATAGTTTGTTAAGAAGTCTGCAGATGTTTGTCTTACACTACCAAACATTTCACCTAAGTTTGCAGCTTTTGCACTTAGCTCACTCTCTTTTTCTTCTAGAATTAGTTCATTTTCATCAATTGTTGTTTTTAATGATTCACTTTTTGCTTCTAAATTCTTTAGTTGGATTTTTCCTTCTTTTAATACAGCAGCTTGTTCATTTTTATTATCAATAAACTCTTGAAGTCTTTGTTTTTCTTGAGCTAATTGGGCTTGAGAGTCTTTTTTTACACTTTGAAGTAAAGTATCAAGATTTAATGAAAATGAAAAAGTAGTAATTAAACCTAATGCTAAAATTTTTCTAATCATTTTGATTCCTTTTTAGCTAAAAATGGAAGGTTTAAGAAGTCAACATTTTGTTGTTTTTTAGCTATTTTGATTGCTTTTCTGATATTTGATTTTGAAGTACTATCTGTGATATTTTCCCAAGATTTTGTATCTTTGTTGTAATATCCATACTCTTTTAAATCTAAGCTTTGGTAGTAAAGCGCAGTTCTACCTAATCTTAAGAAGTTGTATGTTTTATCATTTAGTTTATCTTGGTAAGACTCAATAGTTTTAGCATAGTCATACTCAATTTTAAATGCTTCAAGAATAATTCTATATTTTTCATGAGTTTGAATATCTGCTTTATCTAAAGTATTCTCTAGTCTTGTAACTCTTTGTAGTCTTTCATCCATTAAAAATGGAGTATCTTGCTTTATTAGAGTTTTTAGTGATTTAATCATATCAATCATAAGAGGAAAAATATTTTTTTGAGTTTGCTCAATATCGATGATTTGTTGAGTTAAACTAGCTTTCTCTTCTTCTTGTGAATTGATGATTTTCTCTAATTGAGTATTGTAAGTTTTAGTACTTTTAATAGAACTACTTACATATTTGTACTCATTTAATAAATCTTCTCTAATTGCTTCATTCTTGTCAATCTTTTTTTGATATGACTTTAATTGACCATTTGTCTTTTCAATTACATTAATTGATTTATCTATTGTATTTGCGTTTGCCATAATAGATAATGTAGATAAAACTAAAATAGTTTTACATAATCTTTTCATAGTTTCCCTTTTTAACTATCTTTTAAAATCTCCAATTATCTCCAAAAGAAATAACACAGAAATCACAAAAATGATATTCATTATTAAATATCTATAATTTTAAGAATCATAATCAAAATTGAATAAAGAATCTCTTATTTGAAAAGTAATCAAGACAAGTAGAGTAGATAAAAAGGAAAAAAATCCTTTTTATCTACTTAGTTTAAATACTCTTTTGGAAGTTTTCTAGAAATAAGAATAAATAAAAGTGAAACAAAAATTAAAGATAAATCCATAAAGAAGATTTCAGTTAAACCTTTGTCATATGAGTTAAATAGACTATAACCACTTACAGATGCATGTGAAATTACAGCTGTGATTAAAAGTATTGCACTTATTACAAAAGAGTGTTTAGTAACTTTGTAAATATCTTTTTTGAAGAAGATATAAATAAATACTAAAAGATAAACTGCATAAAAGATAATCTCTTGTGTATTATAAATTTTATTTGACCAAGTAAAGTGCATATATGCTTTTGGAATTAGCCATGTTGTAGCAAAAAGTGTTGAAGCACTAAGTAGTGAACCTAACATAACTGTAAAACTAAGAGGTTTTAAAACTCTATATGAAAACTTCTCTTTTTTACTTCTATGAAGCCATAATATAACTGCACTAATAAGCCCCAATAACATAGCAAAACTAATAGCAGCAAATATGATTCTAAGTATATCACTAAATGTTCTAAGATAGTGTAAATAGAAAATCGCATCAAGAGTTTTTTCTGCAAATGTACCCTGATCTGCTATTTTTTTATCTAGTAATTCACCATTATTTCCATCTAAAACTATATATGATTCATTTGTCATAGAACTAATAAAGAAATTATTAGGCTCATACCCTATAAATTTAACTTTTGATTTAATATCATTGTAGTTATATACTTGCATCTCATAAAATGAAATATCATCAAACTGTTCTTTTGCTTTTGAGTATAAACTATTTAAATTCATAGTTTTTACTTTAACTGTTTTCTCTTCTAGTTTTAAATCAGGGTCTACTAAAATATTTCTATCTACTGTTAAAATATTTGCAGTTTTTCCTTCTGTTAGATAACTAGTAATTAAAGGTGAGCTATAAACCCCAAGGTTAAATAAAGCACCCGTTAATCCAAACATAAACACCAATGGAAGTGTATATAGTAAAAGTAACCTGTGATATTTTGCAAAGAAGCCTTTTACTGTTTTTGTTTTACTGTTTTTATAGTGATTTTTAATGATTAAAAATAGTCCACTCAATGATAAAAATACTACTGCTACAGACATAAATCCAAATAGAATTTTTGAAACAATTGAATTAAAGATTCCACCCGTATGAATCTTGTCGAAGAATTTTGAAATAGTAAATGCTTTTGGTCTTATTCTTTTACAAGTTTGTGGGTCTAAATAGAAATTGGGTCTATTTTTTACTCTTATTAAATTAGTAGCTCTAACTTCTTTTGCAGGGAAATTGATTTTGATAAAATCATTTCTCATCTTTTCACCATTTTCATCTATATAAGTTCTTCTTGTTACTTGTTTTATACATTTATCCAAGTTGATATTTTCAATTTGAACTTCAGGAATATGATGTTTTTTATCTTCCCAAAAATTAATATATGGCTGAAAAATAGTAAGGATTCCAAAAAATAGAGATATGAAGAAGAATAAAATTACATTTATTCCAATAAGTTTGTGGATATTAAAAAGTCTTTTTTTCATTTGCTAACCTAAAATAATGTATACGAAAATATATAAAATGGCAAAAGGAATAATAGTTTTTAAAATTGAGTAGAATTTTGTTTTGGACATTACTATCCATAATCCAAATGCAGACCAGAAAATAGGAAGAAGAATTATTCCTATTACAACATTTTCAAATATTGTATAATCAAGAAGTTTACTAATTAGCATTATCGTTAAATATGCTATTGCTAATGACCCTAGGATACCACAAGTTAATCTTATGGCTCCTAGTTTATTGTTTGTATCTTTAAAGAAGATGTTTTGTTTTAGCTTTTGCATTTTTTACCAATAGTATTTGAAGTTTACACCAACAACTCTTGGGTCACCCATTTCATATCTGTCGCTTCCAAAGTTGTTAAGCATATAGTCTTTATCAAATAAGTTATTCACATATGCGTATAATCCCCAGTCCTCTTTTTCATAGCCAGCTTTTAGATTTACAAGGTTATAACCTTTAATTTTTCTTGAATTTGCACTATCTCCAAATTGAGAACCTGTATATGCAACATTACCACCTACAAAATAACCTTTATCATTTCTATATGTCGTTCCAAGACTTGCAGTTAAGTTAGGAGTTTTGATAAGTTCATTTCCACTATAGTCATTTGAACCATTTTTATATTCATCAAACTCTGATTTAATCATTCCTACATTTGCAAATACATCTACATTATCAGTTGCTTCATATTTTGATTCAACTTCAATACCTTTCATTGTAGATTTACCAGCATTTACAATATGTACGTCAAATGATCCTAAGCTTCCTTGTTCTGATACTTGTTGATCTTTGAAGATTGTATAGAAAACATTTGCATTAAGTGTTAATCTTTTATTTAACCATTGTGATCTAAATGAAGCTTCATAGTTATTTGTATATTCTGCATCAAAAGTATTAGCTTGTGCTCTTACAGGATTTGTAGAAATACCACCTGGTCTATAACCTTTAGAGTAAACAAGTCCAGTACTAATATCATCAGACCATTTATAGTTAAGACCTAATTTTGGTAAGAAGTTTGTAGTATCTGTATTTGCTTGGATGTTTCCATTACCAAGTACTGCAAGTTGTCCATCAATAGTGGCATTTGCCCCTCCATTATCACTAGTTCTTTGTGCAGATATAGTATTTTTATTATCTCTTTGGTCTTTATCCAATCTAGCACCGAAAATTAAAGTAAGTTTATCAGTAATATGATAGTCTGTATTGAAAAATAAAGCAGTATTTTTATAATCCTCTTTTAGCTGTTGTTGGTATGCTAATTTTAATCCATTATATAAAAAAGAGCCGTCTACTTCTTTTGCATCTTGATCATCTTTTCCACTACCACTTGAGTGATATAATCCAATAATTGACTCAGAGTTTTCACCTTCATAAGTAAATCTAAACTCTTGGTTGATACTGTCATTTTCTCTATCAATTTTTAGTGTTGCATTTCCAGCTAAGTAATCAAAGTCATTGAATCTATCAAATTTCTCATCTGAGAAACCACTAAGTGAAGTAAATGACCATTTGTCATTGATTGAGTGTTTGATTTCTAAAGAGTGTGATTGTGCATCAGTGTTATAATATCCATCAGTATTAAACGCACTTTTTCTCTCAGTTGGATTCCCTTGAACAACATGGCTTCCCCAGTCATTATATTTTAGTTTACTAAGGGATAATAAAGCACTTGTTTCATCACTAATTGTATAAAGTAGTTTACCTCTTAAGTTTGTGATTTCATTTTTATTAAATTCATCACCTCTAAAAGAATCATTTTTAACAAAACCATCTGACTCAGTTCTATCTAGAGAAATTCTAAATGCTAAATCTTCAGTAATAGGACCTGTTTGCATAACAGAAACTTGTTTTTTATTATATGAACCATATCCTATTTGTGCAGCACCATTTGATTCAAACTCTGGGTCTTTTGTCTTAAATACAACTGCTCCTGCAAGTGAGTTTCTACCTTGAACTGTAGATTGAGGTCCTTTTAAAACTTCAACTTGTTGCATATCCCATGTTGAAATAGCCCCTTGTTTTGAAGCATTTGTTCCTTGTGATACCCCATCAACTGTAATGTTAATTGTTTTTGGTCCTCCATATGAACCATAAATCCCAGTTGCATTAATACCTCTGATATTAAAAGCATACTTTCCAGATCTATTTACATTTGTAGATTGTTCTACAATGTCATACAAATCATTTAATTTACTGCTGTTAATAAATGCTGTTTCATCAAATACTTGCACACTTGTTGTTGTGTCTTGAAGTGATTTCTCTAACTTCTCTCCTGTGATTGTAATCTCACCTAGTTCTTCTTTTTCATTTGCGTATAATGTATTAGTAGCAATAAGCCCTAATAACCCTGCACATACGATTTTGCTCAGTTTCATATGTTTTCCTTTTCTTATGCCTTGTGTATGAATGTCAATATAAATATATTTATACTATTTAACTAACAATTTTGAGAATCATAATCAAAACAAGATAAAACAACTCTTATTTGTCTCTTTATCAAGACAAGCAGGAAATAAAATCATATTAAGAAAGCCTTCACATAGAAAAAATTAGATATAATCACGAAAAATTTACAATGAAAGATTAAAATGATTGATGTAAGATTACTACAAAGAGATTTTGAAAATGTAGCTGCGGCACTTACAAGAAAAGGTGTTGATGGTGAAATCCTTGATAACCTAAAAGCTATCTCAGAAGAAGCAAAAGCTAAAAGACAAGAGATGGAAAATGTAACAGCTGAGCAAAATAAACTTTCAAAAGAGTTTGGAAGATATAAAAAAGAGGGACTTGATATTGCTCCACTTCAAGCTAATATCAATGAATTAAAATCTAAAAAACAAACTATGGAAGATGAGGTTAGAGCTTTAGAAGAGAAACTTACTGCTATTGCTTTAGGTGTTCCAAACCTTCCAGATGCAAATGTTCCAGACGGAGCTGATGAAGATGAGAATGTTGTATTAGAAACTATTGGTGAAAAACCATCTTTCTCTTTTGAGCCAAAAGAGCACTGGGACTTAGACAATGGTTGGTTAGACTTTGAAAGAGGTGTTAAATTAGCTAAGTCTAGATTCTCTGCTATTAAAGGTCAAGGTGCAAGATTAGAGAGAGCTTTAATCAACTATATGCTTGACTTCAATAGAGAAAGAGGATTTGAAGAGTGGTATGTTCCATTTATGGCAAATGCAAACACACTTCAAGGAACAGGACAATTACCGAAATTTGAAGATGATTTATTTAAAATTGAAGGTGAAGATTTATACTTAATCCCAACTGCGGAAGTATCACTTACAAATCTTTACAATGATGAGATTGTACCAGCAGAAGAGTTACCTTTAATACTTACATCTTATACTCCTTGTTTTAGAAAAGAAGCAGGATCAGCTGGTAGAGATACTAGAGGACTTATTAGACAACACCAATTTGATAAAGTTGAAATGGTTGCTATTACTAAAGCTGAAGAGTCAGAAGAAGTATTTGAAAAAATGGTAAATTGTGCAAGTGATCTTTTAACTTCATTAGGTTTAGCTCATCAAAAAGTACAATTATGTACAGGTGATTTAGGATTCTCTGCTGCAACAACTATTGATTTAGAAGTTTGGTTACCAGGTCAAAACAAATATAGAGAAATCTCTTCTATTTCAAATACTAGAGACTTCCAAGCAAGAAGAGCAAAAATCAGATATAAAGATGGTAAAAAAAATGTATTAGCTCATACATTAAACGGTTCTTCATTAGCAGTAGGAAGAACTCTATTAGCTATTATGGAAAATTACCAAAGAGAAGATGGAACTGTAGAGATTCCTGACGTTCTTAAGAAGTATATGTAATTTATAATATAGGCAGATTTTCTCTGCCTATATATTTACTTTCTAAAAGCTTTCCCATTCATCATCATTTGATGTATTAGATACTATTTGTGTTGGAGTTTGTCTAACAGTTCTTTGTTTAGGTACTGCTGTATTTCTTGGTTTGTGAGAAACTGTTTTATATTCAGAAGTTGGAGTTTCAACAGTTCTAGTTATATTTAAATCTTTTGCTTTTACCTTGTCTTTTCCAATAAACTCTTTTTCATCTGCATTTGAAACAATAAGTTTAGCTATCTCATCTGTTTTAATAGCTACATTGTTTGTTTGGTTTGCAATTGATGCATTTTGTTGTGTTTGTCTATCAAGACTGTTTATTGCATCATTTATTTGAATAATACCAGATTGTTGCTCTTTCGATGAAGATTCAACATCAGAAATTAATGAAATTGTTTTAGAAATATTTTCATTAAGTTCATTATATCCTTCAATCATTTTATCTGATATTGTTTTACCATTATTTGCTTTTTGTGTTGCATTTTCAACTAAGTCTTTAATCTCTTTAGCAGCTTCAGCAGACCTTGAAGCAAGGTTTCTTACTTCTTGTGCAACAACAGCAAACCCTTTACCTGCTTCTCCTGCAGTTGCAGCTTCAACAGCAGCATTTAGTGATAAAATATTAGTTTGGAAGGCAATTTGATCAATAACTGTGATAGCTTCATTAATAGCGTTTACTTCATCATCTATTTCTGTCATAGCAGTAGTAGTTTCTTGAGCTAGTTTTTTACCTTCATTTGCTGAAGATGTAACACTATTCGCTAAGTTAGACATTTCCACAATATTTTGAGTATTAGCTGACATATTACTTGTAATCTCTTCTAATGCTGCAGCAGTCTCTTCTAATGACGCAGCTGCTTCATTAGAGTTTTTATTTAATGTATCTACATTTTCAAGTAAAATATTTGAACTTTCATCAAGTGTTAATCCATTTGATTTGTTTTCCACTAATATGTTATTTATTACATCAGCAAGATTATTTAATCCTTTAGCTACATCACCTAAATCTCCTGAAATCCTATGTGTAAAATCTAACTTTTGATAAGAATCTAAAGCATCAGATATTTTGTTTAAATCACCATCTACTTTAGAAGATACAATTTGAAATAATTCATTAACATCATTTTTTAAATTTTCAATACCATCATTTTGTGTAGTTTCACTAATAGTTTGTTCCATTACACCAGTCTTTGCTAACTCAATTGCATTACTAACAGAACTAATTACTTTCTTTGATTCAGTGATATCTTGAGCAAATTTAATAACTCTTGTTACTTTCCCATTTTTATTTTTTACAGGTGTATATGAAGCTTGAATCCAAATAGAAGTACCATCTTTTCTAAATCTTTCAAACTCATCAATCTGCGAAATACCATTTGCTAAGTCATTCCAAAATTGAGTATATGAATTTGTATTGGCATATGTCTTATCACAAAACATTCTGTGGTGATTACCAACAATTTCATTTAGAGAATATCCTAAAGCATTTAAAAAATTTCCATTTGCATTTAGTATCTTACCATCTGGTTTAAAGGAAATAATTGCAAAGTTTTGATCCATTGCAGTTAATAAACCTATTTCTTCTTCGGTTTTTCCAAAGTTAAACATCCTAATCCTTATACATTTTTATTATTTTATGTATTATTATTTTATCATATTAATATTGTTATTTTATTGATAGGTGTCAACATTTTAGTGTTGTTTTAGTTAGAAAGTTAGTTATTATGTAAAAGATTGAAAGGTAAAAAATAGAAGTTACTAAAATCTCTATTTTTTACATTAATTTTTCAGGTTTACCAAAGTAGTAACCTTGTGAATAATTAATCCCCATTTCATTTAAAATATTATAAATACTTTCATTTTCCACAAACTCAGCAATAGTTTCTATATTTTGTTTTTGTGCAAATGTTACAATAGTTTCTACAATATTTCTACTATATGAATCTGTTTCAATATTTTTAATTAGTGAGCCGTCAATTTTTAGAATATCAGGGTTATATTCAAGTAATCTTTCAAAGTTAGAGTATCCACTACCAAAATCATCAATAGCAATTTTAACATCCCCAACTTCTTTTGCTTTTAATATAAACTCTTTTACCCCTTGGAAGTTTTTCATATTTTCATCTTCTAAAAGCTCAAAAGTAACTCTTCCTTTATATATAGGATTTGCTACAAGCTCTAATAGTTTAGTACTAATTGCATCATTTTCAATATCTAAAACAGATAGATTAATACTAACATTGTGTTTAATATGATCTAGAACTTTAAAAGAACTCTCAATTACTCTATTTGTGATTTTTGTATAATATGTACCTTTTTTTGAAACATCTAAGAAGAAGTATGGAGAGATAATTTCACCCTCTTCATTGATAAGTCTTACAAGAGATTCATACTTTATTACCTCTTTAGTTTTATTATCAATAATTGGTTGGAAATAAGAAACAATATTGTAGTTGTCTAAAGCTTTTTTAACCATCTGAATAGTTTCTATATTCTTTTGAGCTTCTTTATGAGCTTCTTCCACAAAGTTATTTGCAAAGATTAAACTTTTGTTTGTCTCAATTGCTTGTTCAATACCATACATAGCATTATCATAAACATTACTTTGCCCATAACAATAAGAAACTGCAATTGATACATCATATTCAATATTCTCTAGTTTAATAGTTGATTCTTTTGTATTTTTAATAAGTGTTAATAATTGCTCATCAATATCTATATTGTTTTTTTCAATATTTTCATAGTCATTACTAATAGCAAAAAGACCACCACCAAGCTTATAAATCTTTTCAAATAGTTTAGTATCATTTGGAAATAAATTTATTAAAGTCTCTTCATAAATATTCTCAATCTTTTCAACAGTATAAATATCATAGAACTTATCTAAAATCTCAAAGTTTTCTATTTGAATAAGAGCTAGAAATGATTCATTATATGAGTCTAAACTTGCAATAAGTTGTTTCTTTTCACTCATGATTTCTGTAACATCATCTCTTAATGCCATATATTCAATAATATTACCGTACTGATCAAGTAGAGGTTTGATAGTTGATTTTACAAAGTAGCTTTTCCCATCTTTTGAAAGGTTTTTAATAATCCCACTCCATGGCTCTTTTTTCTCTTTGATTGTATGCCATAGTTTTTCAAACATCTCTTTTGGATTATCTGGGTGTCTTACAATATTATGATTTTTCCCTATAAGCTCTTCTTGGGAATAACCAGAGATTTCACAGAAGTTTTCATTTACAAAGGTAATAACTCCTGCTGGACTTGTTTTTGAGATGATAGAACTTTTATTTGTAATCTCTTGATACTGTTTTAGAATCATTAGATTTTTTTCATTCTCTTTAATTAAAATAGCTTTTTTGGTAACTTTATATAGGGAATCAAAAAACTGTTCAGCATGAATAGGTTTTAAGATAAAACCATCAATACCAACTTTAATTGCATTTATCATATTTTTTTGATCACTGTGGGCTGAAATAATAAGTGTAGGAATATCACTATTTATTTTTTTAATCTCTTGAATTAATTCAATACCATTCATTTTTGGCATATTGATATCTGTGATTACTAGGTCAATATGATTGTTTTTATATATCTCTAATGCTTCTTGTCCATTATCAGCAAGTTTTATATCATTGAATACAATTTCTAAAAGTTTAACAATACTATCTCTTACTGCTATCTCATCTTCAGCATATAATATTTTTATGTCTTTTGAATTATCAATTAATTCATTTAAGTCCGAATTTTTATACATCTCATCTCTCTGTCATATTTGAACAACTATTATATAATGGTTTTGATTATAATTCCCAAAAATAATAAATAGTAAGGAAAAAAAGTGCATAAAAAAAGGGAAGTTAGAAAACTTCCCTTTTTTATTTTTTAAATCTTATTTGACGAAAAAAGTATAAAAAATATTTTATAAAATTTAAAAAAGTATAAATCATAGATTTTGATTTGTTTATAAAAAAGAAGTTCCATCTTTTGAAAAAAATTGTTACAGCTACGTAATTTTTTTAACTAAGGAGAGATAATATAAGATAAAACTTCTTGTTTTATGAGAGAAAGTATACCATAAAAATTTGAAAAATGCTACGTTAATGCTACGTTTATAAAAGGAATTTTAAAATTTGTAACTAGTTTGTAACTTTTAGCTAAAAAAAGGCACTTTTTAGTGAGATAATATGATTTAAAATTATTAAAATGCTATTTTTTAAGAAATTAGAGTAAAAAAATGCTACGTTCGCAAGTGAACGTAGCATTTTAAATTTTATAAAACTTTTCTATTTTTGTAAGCAAGTGCTATTACAATTAAAATTATTAGTAAAGTTACAGGTACAAATGTTGGAATTGGCACAGGATCACCTGCAGCATATGAATGTTTACCTGCAAGGTAATAGTTCACTCCAAAATATGTCATGATAATAGAAGCATATGCTAAGGTTGATAATACAGCCAAACTAAACTCTGTAAACAAGCCTTTCACATATCTTAGGTGAATAATCACAGCATAAATAATAATTGAAATTAAAGTCCATGTTTCTTTTGGATCCCAACCCCAATATCTTCCCCAAGACTCATTTGCCCAAATTCCACCAAGGAAGTTACCAATAACTAAAAGTACAAGCCCTATTAAAATCGACATTTCATTAATTCTATTTGATTCTTTGATACTTAATAGAATATTGAAGAATCTATCATTCTCTTTTTTCGGGTTTGCAAAAATAAATAAACATAATGATATGAATCCAAGTAGGGCACTTAATCCTAAGAAGCCGTAACTTGCTGTAATTACACTTACGTGTATTGTTAACCAGTATGATTTTAAAACTGGAGCTAAAGTGGTAATTTGTGGTTCCATCCAAGAAAGATGTGCCACAAACAAAGTAATACCACTTAGAATAGTAGTAGTAGCGAGTGCTAAGTGTGATTGCTTTGAGAAAAAAATACCTGATAAAACAATAGCCCAAGCAATATATATCATAGATTCATATCCATTTGACCAAGGAGCATGTCCTGCGACATACCATCTAAGTCCTAGTCCTAAAGTGTGAAAAATAAATGCGATTGTAAGTAGGACTAAAACAATTTTTGTAATTTTATTTAAATTTATAGTAGCTTTGAAAATATTTACAAATACTAAAATAAGCATAGTAAATCCAAGTAGTAAATAAAATGGAGTAAGCCTTTCAAAAATATTGTATTTATTAAACATTAGTTCAGCTTTGATTTTTAATTCGTTTGGGATAATATGTGAAGCGTTGCCTTTTTGATAAATTTTGATATTTTCTAATGCTTTATTTACATCTTCCCATGAAGCTTTATTAACTGTAGCATCATTTAATGTAAAGTAATAATCTTCCATTAATTCTTTAATTTTTTGTGAATCATTTGCAATTAGTAATTCAACTGCTTCTTTAACATTTAGCCATTTGTCATTTTCATCACCAACCTTAGGGAAGGCTCTTAAAAAATCACCTGTAAATAATGTATATGCAATATTTAATCTTTCATCTACTTTGATTAAATCTTTATCAAAATTACCTCTTAAAGCAGGTTTTTTAGCATTTGCTTCTTCTAAATTGTATTGAAGTTTGTATTCACCTTTTGCAGTGTAAATATCATCAAAACTTAGAGTTTTAGCACTTGTATGTAAACCAATTAATTTTTTTAATTTATCATCTTTGATTTTTATAAAAGAGATTTGTTGCCATACATTTGGATATAACATCATACTTAAAAAGAATTGGTTTGCATCAAGCCCATATAGTTCATTTTTTCTAGTAAGTTTATTTATAATCTCAATTGCAAGTGAGTTAACTGGTTTAATTCTTCCTTGATAATCTTGGATTAATAAACTTCCAAATTTATCAGCATGGCTTTTATCTATATTTAAAATCTGTGGATTTTTTTTGATAATCTCATCTTTTGCATAAACTGAATTAGGAATAAACATAAATGTTAATAAAACTAATATTGATGCAAGAGCTGATTTTTTTGCATAGTATGATTTTTTGATATCTTCAATTGTATGTTTTTTGCTACTTAGTTTTCTAAATCTACCTTTTTTTACAAATAGACTTAACACAAGTCCAGTAAATAAAAGGAAGTAACCAATATAAGTAGGAGTTTTTCCTGGGTCTTTATTTACAGATAAAATAGTTGCACTTTCATCTGCTTTGTATGATGATTGGAAGAATCTATATCCTTTATAGTCTAATGTATTGTTCATAAAAATAGTATATTCAAGTGTATCATCACTGTTTTTATCATAGATTTTAATATCACTTTCATATGTTGATGGTGAGTTAGACCCTGGATATCTTTGTAGTCTAAAGTCATTTAATAAAATAGAAAATGGTAGTTCTAACTCTTTTGCACCCCATGATAAAGATAGAGTTTCATTATCAAGTTTTACATTTTTAACAAATCCAGCAGAAGAACCACCTTTCCCATATAAAGCAACTTCTTGAGTATTACCTTTGTATGTTAAATCTAATACAACAGCATTTAGTTGTTTATCTTCTGGAATTTCACTACTAGCACTTACAGTTTTTAAAATACCTTTAATAGCTGCTTCATTTACCATAAACTGAGTTTGTCCAACTTTGTAGATTTGCTCTAATTGTAATGGTATTTTTTCATTTGCATTTAAAATACCACCTTTTACAAGCTCTTTTGTATACCAAGTAATTTGAATATTTGATTTGATAAATATATCGTTTTGTGTAGTTTCAAATGAGATTATTGGTTTAGAAGATTGAACTTCTTTATTTAAAGAAAAAGTTAAAAATTTTGTATCAATAGAATTATCATCTTCTAAGTCAATACTTTTTGTACCCATAAACTCAGATACAATAATATTAACTAAAGCTTTTCCATCATTAGATGGTACTATTTTTTCAACTGCATTTTTCACATATCTATTTAGTTCTATTTTTACTTCTTCATTATTGATATTTGTATCGTATGAAAATGAAGTTTGTGATAATGGAGTCATTAAAACTTTTTTATCATATAAAGTTTCATCAGCTTTTTTTACTTGAATATATTCATCACTTGAATACATTTTATTTTGAAGTCCACCTTCTGGAATAGTCATATAAGCTTCATAACCCATATATCTAGTAAGAGCAGAACCTAAAAAGATAAATACTAATGAGATGTGAATCATTAGCATAAAGAATTTGTCTTTTTTATACATCTTAAATAAGATGATATTAAATACAACTCCAAGAGTAAGAATAAGCATAATTGTTTCAAACCAAGTTTGACCATATACAAAAGATTTAGCTCCTAAAGGACCAAAATCATTTTCAACAAAAGTTGCTAAAGCACAAGAGATTGCCATGAAGATTAATAAAACTGTCATAGCTTGCATTGAGAATAAAGATTTGAATATTTTGTTCATAATAAAACCCGCGTATAATTGTTGTAGATATAAAATTTACAAGTGACACCAATAAGTAGGAGATAACAATAAGGGAGTTGCGGTGCCACTTATAAATATTAGATTCTAATTTAAAAAAAAGGTAAGAAGAGGAGATCAGTTTCCTCTTCTTAGTGATTCTTAGTTGTAAGAAGTTTTATCTTCTACACCTTGAGTAGATTTAGGGTTATAAACACCTTTTCTCTCAGCTTCTTTTTTCCATTCTTGCATTAAGCCGTTTTGGAATTTTTTCTTATCTTCAACAAGTTTATCGAATGGTAATCCAATAATTTGTTGAGCTTGTGTTTTATCAGTAATAGATGGTGCAACATAGTCACCAGCTCCATACTTAGCTAAAATTTTAGATAATTTTAATCTAGCATTTCCAGCTTTCTCAATTGCAGTACCTAAGATTCTTAAAGTCTCTTCTGGTGCGTGGAAGAATGCAGGGTGCGAAGCAACCGCGTAATCCCATCTCCATTGAGCGTGTCTAATATCTTTTAATACAGGAGCCATTTCTTCTTTAGTTGCTCCCACTTCCCAAGCTTTACCAGCTTCTAAGTGTGCATTTGAAATGTATGTCATTGCTTTGTGATGTAACTCATCTTTTCTTTCTCTTTTCTCATTAATGTTAGCTAAAAGAGATTTTTCACTTGTTCTGTGACAATTCATACAAGATTTGTCCATGTTCTCTAAAGGATTACCGATGTTGTGATCAGTGTATTTAATACCACCTTCTTGAACGTATGGCATGTGACAATCAGCACAAGATACATTGTTTTTACCGTGTGCACCAGTTTTCCACATTTCCCAACCTGGGTGTTGTGTTTTTAACATTGGAGCTTTAGATACTTTATGAGTCCAATCTTTGAAGTTCATGTTATCGTAGTATCTTTCCATATCTTCAACAGAAGTTCCTTCTCCCCAAGGTAAAGTAACAACTGCAGCTTTTTTACCATTTGCTAATGGTGTTTTAGCAAAGTAGTACTCAACGTGACATTGAGCACAAACCATAGATCTCATATCTTGTTGCGTTGCATCAGCTAATGTAGTTTCACCAGCTGCTTTTAAACCAACATCTAAGTAGTTTCTATTTACTTGTAACTCCATAGTTTCTGGATTGTGACAATCTACACATCCAATAGGATTAATGATATCAGAACCGTATTTAGCCCATTTACCAGTATAGTATTCCATATCACCATCTTTAGCCATCATTCTAGGTACATCTGGTGATTTACATGTCCAACATGCTGTTGGCATAGGTCCAGTCTTACCATCAACTGGTCCACCTGTTCTTAAAGTATTTCTGTTGTCTTCGATTGCATAAAAGTGTCCTCTAGGTGCATTATAGTCTTTTGCAAAACCATAACCAGCCCATAACACAACTAACTCAGGATATTTTTTTAACATATCCTCAATTTCATCAGAGTTTTTAGTTTGTTTCCAAGAATCAAACTGTCTTGGATAGTATTTTCTAAACTCTTCGTTTTTCGTTTCCCATCTATCTATTTTAGGAACTTGTTTTAACTGCTCTTGCTCTACTTTTTTTTCAGTAATTGAAGCTAGTAACGCAGACATTAAACCAATTGCTATAACACTAACAGCAAATAGCATTTTATATTTTTTCATAACGAACCTCTATTTCATTTCTTGCTTTACTCCAAGATTAAATGGAGTTGAAATTAAACTTCTAACTTTTCCATGTGGCACGTACTTGTGACACTCCCAACATTTTCGACCATTTTCAAGACTTCCGTCTTCCCCACTGTGATACTTGTCAGCGTTCATTTGCAGTGATGCATTTTCACTTGCGTGACATCTAACACAGTTTGCTTGCACACGGCTTGCACCGTCCTCACCTATTTGAATATTATTCTTGTAAGTGTTGAGTGTGAATGCAACTGAGTGATTCCAGCCATCTATAGCCTTAGCTTTGTATTTAGCTACGACATCCCCTACTGGCAGGTGACAATCAACACATCCAGCCACATTTTTGTGTGAACTTTTTTCCCAAGTTGCATACGCTGAGTTCATCGTATGACAATTTATACAGGCTTTTGGATCACTAGATAAATATGACAGCATGTTTGATGCATATACTGTGTAAACAAAAAGAGAAGTGGCAATAAGAAGACTTAAAATTGTTCCCCAAACGACAACTTTTTTATTCTTTTCCATCATAAATCCTTTAAGTTACCCTGAAATTATAAAACTTATTTTTTTTAAATAAATTGATCTAAGTCAAGTTTTTGAACAGCTATTCATTGGTGAATAAGTATTCATTATTATGTCCAAGTATAATTTCATGTGATACTAAAATGACATAACGTAAAAAGTACCTATTTACGGGGGTCTGTAAAAATAAATTTATAAGTATTTGTAATAATAAAGAAAATAAGATTAAGTTATATAAAAGTTAGTAAATTTTTTTTTACTTTTTCAAATGTCACTAACATGTAACTTTTGTGTCAAATAGCATTATATTAAGGATATATTAAGACTATATTTCTATTGTTATATTTGGTTATTTTTTAGTCAAAATTATGATAATTTTTAATTTATCTTATAATACGCATAACTATAAATATTTTATAAAAATAATATGATAAAATATTAACACTCTTTGTTTACTATAAAAACCTAAGGAAATAGTATGAAGAAACCAAACCTCCCAAAAGATGAAAAAGATAGAATCGATCACTTAAATGCATTAAATATATTAGATACACAATCTGAAGAGAGATTTGATAGACTTACTAGAATGGCAAAACGAATGTTTAATGTTCCTATTGCTTTAGTTAGTTTAGTTGATAGCAATAGACAATGGTTTAAATCATGTTTTGGTTTAGATGTTAGAGAAACACCAAGAGACATCTCTTTTTGTGGGCATGCTATTTTAGGAGATGATATTTTTTTAATCCCAGATGCTACTAAAGATGAACGGTTTGCAGATAATCCTTTAGTAACAGACGCTCCAAATATTAGGTTTTATGCAGGTTGCCCTTTGAGACTTCCTAACTCAAGAAAAATGGGTACTTTATGTATTATTGATGATAAACCCAGAAATTTTGATGATGAAGATTTACTTATTTTAAAAGATTTAGCTGTAATGGTTGAAAATGAAATTGCTGCTATTGAATATGCAACAATAGATGAATTAACAAAGATCTCTAATAGAAGAGGTTTTATGATGTTGGCAGATAAATCGTTATCTTATTGTAAAAGACACCAAGTGAAGCTTAGTTTAGCTTACTTAGATTTAGACAATTTTAAGCCTATAAATGATGAATTTGGGCATAAAGAGGGTGATTGTGCTTTAGTAGTATTTTCTAGATTAATACTTGAAAATATTAGAGAATCAGATATTTTTGCAAGAATTGGTGGAGATGAGTTTGTTGTATTGTTCACAAATACTTCAAAACAAAATGCACTTGATGCAATGAGTTCTTTGCAAAAAAGTATGGATGAATATAATAAAAACTCCAATAAAGAGTATGATATTTTGTATTCAAATGGAATTGTAGAGTTTGATAAAACAAAACATAAATCTATTGCTGATTTAGTTAATGAAGCTGACAAATTGATGTATGAAAATAAAAAGGGAAAAAATGAGAACTGTTAATGTAGTAATGTTAATGATTTTTGCTTTTTTATTCACTTCTTGTGTAAATAAAAAACAAGAGAAACAAAAAGCCCAAGAGTGTACACCATCATGGTATGCAAAAGTTGAATCAAAAATCCCAACTGGTGATGAACATGGTCATGGTCCTGATATAGGTAGTGATGAATGGAAGAGTGTAGTTGAACACAGAATGGGTATAAAAGGCAATAAGATTGTTCCATCAATTAAATCAAAAGAGTGGTGTCCATATATAAATAGGATTTTATTTAAAGATAAATAAGCCTATTTAACAAACACCTTACCATCATAAAGTTTTTTTGATATTCTTACTTCAAAATAGCCTTTAGTAACTCCATAATGTTTAAATGTCATCTCTTGAGCTATTTTAATTTTCTTTTTATTATATACAGGAATACTCTTTACAAAATGCCCTTTAGAGCTTCCAATTCTAACATCTGGTGTTTGGGCTAATAATCTTCCAAAGACTACTATTTTTGAATAGCAAGTGCCATTATAGTCATGTTTTGTTTTTCTTACATGTTGAATATTCTCACCATTACCTTTTTCATCGAATATTCCAATAGCATAAGCGTTAGTAACATTAGATGAATAAGCAAATAGTGATAAGTTAAATAGTAATAGCAAAATTAGTATATCTCTTATTTTTTTCATAAGCTAATTCTACTATTATTTTGTGGAATTTTCGTGTGAGTTTATCTTTTTTGGTAAACGACTCTTCTTACAAAGTCATTAGAGCTTAGTTTCATTTGATCATATTTAATTTGATTTTCAACTTTCTCTTTAAATGAAATTGGTGATCTAATTGATTTATATTCAACTAGTTCCCCATCTTTATATACTCCAGATACTTCTGCATATACCCAATAATATCCTTGATCTTTTCGAAGGTTTTTTACATAACCTTCCCATCTACCATCGCTTTTTAATTTAGACCATAAATCTTCAAATACAGCACTTGGCATATCAGGGTGTCTTACAATATTATGTGGTTGTCCTAATAGTTCATGAACTTCATATCCAGAAATTTGTGCAAATGTTTCATTTGCATAGGTAATAGTACCTTTTAAATCTGTTCTAGATACAATTAACTCATCTTCAGGAACTTCAGTTTCAATACAAAAATGACTAGAGTTATATTCCATTTTATTTTCCTGTTTCGTCAAATGTTTTAGCAAATCCTATTAAATCTTTTCTTTTTAAGTCACCATTATAAACGATGTCTTTTGGGTCTACATCTTCATCATTTAATACTTTAGGTACTACTTCAGCATTTTCTAGTACATCCATGTGAGCACTTAACTCTTCTTCACTATATGCCATTTGCATATCAGCAGCTGCAACATGAGGAATATTTTCAATAACTCTTAATTTTTTTAATTCTTCTTCAACACCACTACCTTCAATAGTAACAATGATTCTTCCTAATTCATCATGCATATGGTAATCACATACATCACAATTTTTTAATGCTTCAACTACTTCTTCTAAAAATTCTGCTTTTGTTTGTACTACAATACTTGAAATATTCATAATATAATCCTTTAAATTTAATCAATTTTATAATAGTTTATTTTTTCATGGTCACTTGTAACAAATACTTCTTTATCATTTATGAAAAGAATATTTGTAATTGTTGCAGGATTTTGAACTAATGTATGTAAATCTGCTTTTGTTTGAGTATCAAAAACTGTAACATCATTTTGTTCATTACTTGCATACGCTGCAAGTTTAGAGCTAGGACTAAGTCCTGCACTATATATTAAAAAAGGAGCACTTTTATAATATTTAGCACCTAAGTCTATATCATAAACAACAGATCGTCTATCTTGTCCTGCTGTTAAGATAATGCCATTTTTCGTATCAACTTGAAATACATTATCAAGGTTTTGACCCTTAAATGTTTTAATAAGTTTTAAACCTCTTGAATCTCTAAGTTGTAAATCACCACTTTCATCAGCAATAATTATACTTTTTTTATCTTCAGTTAAAACAAAATTAGAGAACTTCGAGAAAGATGCTTGCTCAATTTTTAATATTTTATTTTTTACTAAATCAAAAACAAAAATTTCATTTGAAAGTAGGGCAAATATAATTGTATTTTCATCTAAGAATTTTGCTTTTGCAATAAACATTCTTTTTTTATCAGAAATTACTTCTTTTAGTTTTCCATCTTTATATATATTAATAGCTCTTCCACCTTTATTACCTTGTGAAAGAATTAATATTGAATCTTCTAAAATATCAACACTATAGATTTTAGAATCAATCTCATCACCAACAAAATCTTTGATTTTTGGAATAGTAATAGATTCAATTTTATTTTGAGTATTTAAATCAAAAATATCAACACTAGATGCAACCGTAGCTACATAAATTTTATCATTTTTATAAACAATGTCAGTAACTCCACCTTTAGAGTTATAAATGAAAGTAGGTTTTATATCTTTTGCTTCAAGAAATGAAAATAGGAATATAAAAAAAAGAAAAGATTTTAGAAAATTCATAAAAGCTCCTATTTTACTATTTTTATAGCATCCATTGGACAAGATTTTATACAGTATCCACATGATGTACATTTATCATTGATTTCTGGTCTAAACATAGCTAAAAAATCAATGGCATCATCTAAACATGGATCTTTACATGAGAAACACATAGTTTGATTCCAAGATAAACATTTTAAAATATCAATCTCTATTTTTGCATCAATATTTTTTTTGTGTTCTAAAAGTAAAACATCATTTGGACAGGCATTTGCACAGTCATCACAATAAGTACATCCACTAATAGTTAAATCTAGTTTTGGAGTTTTATCTTCTTGCATAACAATGATATTTTCTTCACAAGCTGTACTACACGGTGCTTCACTACACTCTATACAGCTTGTGAAAAAAATCTCTTCATTTTCAAAGTATGGTGGTCTAATTATTTTCTCTTTACTTTCTTCTTTTTTTAAAGAAGAAGTAAGAGAACTAAATAGTTCTCTTCTTCCCATTGACATATTATTTAACACCTTCGTTAATGTTATCAATTAAATTTGATTTTGCATTTGCACCTTCGTATCTAAAGTCTGCTTTAAATACATTTTGAGGTACATCATTACCTTCTGATTGAGGAGCGTGACACTGAGAACAGTTAAATCTTGCACCTGCTAATGTTGGTAAAGCTTTTCCTACAGTTTTGAAATCACTTGTATTTGTAACTGCTTTACCTTCTTTACTAATTCTACCATCTTTTGCTAAAGATGTTCCTGGTCTAAAGTCTGTAAAGTGAGACTTTGGAAGTGGAGTAGCACCCATAGAACCTGCAACCATTGGATCGTGACAAGACGTACATTGGTTGTTATTAATAGTAATAGGTAACATTCCATCTACACTATGAGGAATCATCGGAGGAGCGTTTTCAAATGCTCTATCAATTGTTGTACTTGTTCCTGCTGGTTTAGAGCTGTATTGAGTTTTATCTCCAACAGCTGTTGTTTCAGAGTATAAGTCTACATTTCTTAAACCAAGTGATTCTTCACTTACAGTTTTTGTTGCTGTCGCACAACCAACAGTAAATACCGCTGCTGATGCTGCAATTGCTAAAGTTAATTTACTGAACTTCATTTTGTTTTTCCTTCTTTAAATTTTTTATTGAAAAATTAAGAGCTTCATCATCACAAACTTCTACACATCTACCACAATTAGTACACTCTTTTCCAGTTACTGGAAGTGACTCTTTTGTAATCATATGTAAAACTTGAACTTCGGGACATACTTCTTTACATTTCATACAAGCTGTACAATTGTCATGCTTGTGATGAACTCTAATGAAACTAAATTTTCCTATTAGTGAATATGCTCCACCTAGTGGGCATATATGTCCACACCAACCATTTTTTAAAACAAACAAGTCAAAAAGAAATATTACTAGCATAGAAGCCCAACCAAAACCAAGGCCAAAGATAATACCTCTGTGAACCATCGAGATTGGAGAAATGAATTCAAATGCCGCAATACCCATAAAGAATGAAATTACTAAACTCATTGCAATTACCCAATATCTTATATTTCTAGAGGCAGGTTGTCTTTTTTGAATCTGATTAAAACCAAATTTTCTTCTTAGATAGTTTGCTGCGTCCGTAATAATATTTACTGGACATACCCAAGAACAAAAAGCTCTACCTCCTATTGTCATATAAAATAGGATAATTAAAAAAGCACCTAAAAGAACATCAAACGATAATACAGCTCCTGCAATAAACATTTGTAATACGGCATAAGGATCACTTAAAGGAATCGCTCCTAAAAGTAAAGATGAACTAAGATTTCCCATAAGGAAATTAATTCCGTATACATTTGCTATCACATAAAGCACCATGATTGAAACCTGTGTGATTCTTCTAGCGATTAAGAATCTATATTTTGAAATTAATGTTTTCATTAATATAAATCCTCCATGCTACTGTTTAAAGAATCAAGCGCAGATTTTTTATTAATCTCTGTTGTATTCTCTTGACTTGTTGCACTTTCAAGTCTCTTTTCGTCATTTTTATCCCAGCCTTTGATGTAATAATCACCAGCTTTACCCTGAGCAACTTTTCTTGGTAACACGAATATTGCTGCTTTCTCTGTTACACAAGCTTTTTCACATAATCCACAACCTGTACATACATCTGCATGAACAATCGGTTTTAGAAATGCGTGTTTCCCAGTTCTTTCATTTTTAGAATACTCAACGCTAATAGCCTCTCCTAAAAGAGGACATGCTCTATAACAAGCATCACATTGAATACCCCAAAATGCAATACAGCTGTCATCATCAATAACTGCGACACCCATGTCGGCTTTGGCTATATCTAGCTCTTTTTTTTCATTCTGAACAGATTTTATATCAAGGGCTCCTGTGGGACAAACAGGAACACAAGGAATATCTGGACACATATAACAAGGGATATCTCTTGGTTCAAAATAAGGAGTTCCAAGAGGCATATTATCACCTGGTTTTGCTAACTTTAATGTATCAAAGGGACATGCTTCAACACACATTCCACATTTGATACATGTTGCAAGAAAGTCTTTTTCGTCAAGAGCAGCTGGAGGCCGCAGAATTAATTCTTTAGCAGTTACTTCGCTAACATAGGCACTCCATGTAAGACCTCCTAAGATTGCTAGACCTGTCGCTCTAGCAATACTTAGAAAGAACTTCCTTCTCTCGCTCATAGGCTCTCTTACACTAGTTTTCATTTTTGACTCTTTTTTACTTTGAGGATTAATATTGCTCAAGACAATATACCCTCCTTAATTATGCTTTATAAATTTTCACCGCACATTTTTTAAAGTCTGTTTGTTTTGACTGTGGACAAGTATAATCAGCACAAACTTTGTTGATAAATACTTTCTCATCGAACCAAGGAACAAACACTAGTCCTCTAGAAGGTCTATTTCTACCTCTAGTTTCAACTCTAGCTTTTACTTTACCTCTTCTAGATTCAACCCAACATAAACCACCTTGTTTAACACCATATTTCTTAGCGTCTTCAGGGTGCATGTAACATAAAGCTTCTGGAACTGCTCTATATAATTCTGGAACTCTCATAGTCATTGTTCCTGAGTGCCAGTGCTCTAATACTCTACCTGTTGATAACCATACTGGGTACTCTTCATTTGGCATTTCTGGAGCGTCCATGTAAGGTCTAGCAAAGATTTTTGCTTTATTTTTAATAGACTTTTTATTTTTGTCTTTAATACCGTTTAAGTCACCTTGAGCTAATTTCTTAGCTAATTTTCCGTAGAATGCAAAGTCACTGTTTGGATTTGCTTTTTTAGCATATGGATCGTATTTAGTATTGAATCTCCATTGAGTTTCTTTACCATCAACTACTGGCCATTTTAATCCTCTTACTTTGTGGTAAGTATCAAAGTCAGCTAAATCGTGAGCGTGACCTCTTGTAAAGTCTGCGTACTCTTCAAATAAGTATTTTTGGATGAAGAATCCGTAACCTTTCCATTCTTTACCATCAGAACCAATTACTTTTCTTGAGTCACCGAATCCATCTGTGTTATCATAACCAGTTTGAACAGGATCATCTTGAGATAATTTAAATGCTTTTGCTCTATCATTTGCGTATAAGATTTCATACATAGATGTATTTTCATCGTAACCCATTTTCTTAGCTTCAGCAATAACGTTTGGTAATTTTTTACCATTTCTAAGAGTGTACTCACCCCATAAATCTTTAACAGTAAATCTTTTTGATAACTCAACCCATTGCCACATATCAGACATTGCATCACCAACTGGTAATACTTGCTGTCTCCAGTGTTGTGTTCTTCTTTCAGCGTTTCCGTATGCTCCCCATTTTTCATACATCATTGCAGATGGTAAAATAAGGTCAGAAACTTTTGCAGAAATACCTGGGTATCCATCAGAAGTTACGATGAAGTTATCCATTTCTCTTGCAGCTTTAATCCAGTGAGATGCAGATGCAGTATCTTGGTAAGGGTTACAAACGTTTACCCATGCAAATTTAACAACACCATCTTCGATGTCTCTGTGGATTTTCATGATGTGTTGGTTACCAACTGGGTTTAATGTACCATTTGGAACTTTCCATGATTTTTCAACAATTTTTCTATGTTTAGGGTTTTTAACCATCATATCTGCTGGTAATCTGTGTGTAAATGTACCAACTTCTCTAGCAGTACCACAAGCAGACGGTTGACCAGTTAATGAGAACGCACCTGAACCTGGCTTAGCTTGTTTATTTAATAAGAAGTGAACGTTGTACGCTAATGTGTTACACCATGTACCTCTTGTGTGTTGGTTCATACCCATTGTCCAGAAAGAAACTACTTTTCTTCCTTGCTCAATATATAAGTCTGCCATTTCTTTGATTTTCTTCATGAATACAGCGTCAGACTCATCTGGGTCACCTTTAGAAACTTGAGTTACATACTCAGCAGTATATGGCTCTAAGAATTTCTTGTACTCTTCAAAAGAGATTTCCCAGTGTTTTAATCCAGCTGGTTTATTAACCATCTTATCACCTTCTTTATATCCGTAAGGCTCTAATGCTGGTGCTTCGTCTTTAGAAACGATTTTTTCCATTTCTTTGCTGATAGTTTCCATTTCTTTTTCAGTATATTTACCATCAACTAGTGATTTCTCACCTTTTCTTCTCATACCGTAACCCATGTTTACTGGAGAAGCAGCGAATACGATGTGCTCTTTAATGAACTTCCAATCGATTGCATCTGGGTTATTGTAAACAATCTCTCTAGCAATGTAGTTCCATAATGCTAAGTCAGAGTTTGGTTTGAAGATAATTTCGATATCTGCGATATCTGAAGTTCTATGTCTATAAGTAGATAAGTTAACGATTTTAACTCTATTTGGATCAGATAATTTTCTGTCAGTTACCCTTGACCATAAGATAGGGTGCATTTCTGCCATATTTGATCCCCAAGTTAAGATAGTATCAGTTAACTCGATATCATCATAACAACCAGAAGGCTCATCAACACCAAATGTTTGGTAGAAACCAACAACGGCAGATGCCATACAGTGTCTTGCATTTGGATCGAAGGCATTAGATCTGAATCCACCCTTCATCATTTTTTGAGCTGCGTAACCTTCCATAACAGTGTATTGACCTGAACTGAATACACCTACACCTTCTGGTCCTGATGCCTTAAGTGCTTTTCTGATGTTTTTTTCCATCTCATCGAAAGCTCTTTCCCAAGATACTGGAGCGAAGTTACCTTTTTTATCAAACTCACCTTTTGCATTAACTCTTAATAATGGTTGCTTTAATCTATCCGCACCATACATAATTTTTGCATTGAAGTATCCTTTGATACAGTTAAGACCTCTATTAACAGGCGCTGCTGGATCCCCTTTAACTGCAACGATTTTACCATTTTTCGTTGCCATCATGATACCACAACCAGTACCACAGAATCTACAAGCTGCCTTGTCCCATCTCCAACCACCTTCGGCTGCATTAGCTTTTGCCTCTAATTCACTTGGTACTGACATACCAATAGCTGCTGCTGCTGATGCTGCTGCTGAGCTTTTTAGGAAATCTCTTCTTGAAAGCGACATAACTTCTCCTTTTTATAAGTTTATAATGTTTTAACAGGAAAATTCTAACACTTAAAAAAATATAATCAATTGACCTATGTCAATTAGCTTAAGTTCTAATTAAGACTGAAATTGTCCTATTTTATATTTATTTTGAAGGAAAAAATCATAATAATTTGTAAAGAAATTGTACTTAATTAGAGAAAAATTAAATAGGAAAACTTTATATAATCACCATATACTGAGCGATTGGTGTTATATTATTAGTTAATGAAAAACTAAAACAATTGTTGTACAAAAAATGAAAAATAATTGTTACTTAGATAATAAAATAGTATGTAAAGTGCTAAGCCAAAAATTTAAAAAACTTTTTTAAGTGGCTAAAACAGTCTATTTGTAATTAAAATGAAATCAACAAAAGTAAAAAAACAAACAAATAATAATTTTTTTACTCACTAAAAAGAAACATATAGTGACAGTAATAATGAATAGTGTCACTTTCACCTTTTTTATACTAAAAGAGTCTTTTGCTATAATCACTAAAGAATAATACAAAGGGTTTATATGTCACACTTTCCAGCTTTTATAAATATGAAAAATAAAAAGATTTTACTAGTTGGAGCAGGGCAGATTGCTTTTAATAAATTAAATACACTTCTTGATTTCACTTCTAATATAACTATAATATCAAGTGAGTTTACAAGTGATATAAAAGAGCTAATAAATAAAAATAGTTTAGAGTTTATTCAAAGGAATTATGAAGTAGGTGACATAAAAGGTTTTGATATTGTTGTTGTTGCTACAAACTCTTTGGAACTTCAAGAATCTATATATAATGAATCAAGGAAACTAAACTGTTTTTTCAATTGTGTTGATATTCCAGAACTTTGTGATTTTACTTTTTCTTCATATATAAAAGAAGGGGATTTAACATTAGCTATATCAACTAGTGGAAATTCACCTGCTGTTTCTAAACAACTAAGAATTTATCTTGAAAAATTAATACCAAAAAATATAAGCATTTTTTTAAACGAAATGAAAGAGTATAGAAAATCTATGCCAAAAGGAAAAGAGAGAATGAAATTCCTTGAAGAAAAAGCCAAGGATTATTTCAATAGTTTAAAATGACATAGGAGTAATAGTTCATCGTTACATAAAGGATTAGAGAAAGATATTTTTTCTTTTATTTAAATATTTTGAAGTTGTGACGCTAAATGTGACGCAAGTTTGTTAAATTGCATATCTATATTATAAAAAGGATTAATTATGACAATTACAAATCAAATATCTTCTTATATTAATCAACCAGAACAAAATATCAAAAAAACTAAGGATAGTGATTTTGATAAAACTTTAGAATCTCAAAAAACAGAAAGTATACAAGCTAGTAGTTCGATTCAAAAAACAGAAAATACACAAAAAGAATATTTTTATAATGTACTGACTTACGAAAATACAAAAGGTATGACAGAAGAGGATATTAATAAATATTTTCCTGATAAGTCTAAAGAAGAAAAAGAACAGATATCTTTTATGGTTCATATATCTAAAAATTTTAGTGAAAGTGATGCTGCAAATAAAGCTATTTTTGAAGAGGCAAAAACAAAAACTTCATTAGTTCAAAGGCAACAATTTTCTATTGAAATGGCAATTGAAACAGAAGCATTTTTACTTGGTGAACCAAGAATAAACAATGTATTTAGAGTAACTGGTGAGTATGCTGAAGCTTTAAAAAGGGGGATTGATCCTAGATCAGAAGGTATTTATGCAAACTCTACACAAGAAGCAATATCTAAACATGGTAATCTTTCATATAATGAGCATAAGCTTTCTGCTAGTGAAGTAGAAAATTATATTGTATCTATGTATAAATTATCAAAACAAAAAATGGATGAATCAAGAGGTTCAGAAGTTTTTGAAAATTACAAAGAAGCTTTTCAAAGGTATGAAAATATTTATAATAACTATCTAGATAATTTAAAAGGATAAAGTCTACATATTTAATTTAAAGTATATTTTTTTTAATATCTTAAAGATAATGTGTATAACAAAAAATAGATAAGTTAAAACTTATCTATTTTAGCTTTCTATTCTTTCCCTTTAAATTCACTCTTATTAACATTTTCAACTACTGTTATAGCTATCTCTTCTGTTTGTCTTGAAATACTATTTGTTTGTTCTGCAACTTGTGCATTTTGTTGTGTGAATTTATCTAGGTTGTTTATTGTATCACTAATATGAAGCATTACTTTTGTTTGCTCTTGCGCTGCATTTGCTACATCTGTGATGATATGATTTGTTTCATTGATTTTATCTTCTAAAGACTCAAATCCATTAATCATATTTGAACTAATCTCTTTACCAGCTTTTGTTTGAATAGTTGCGTCTTCAACTAGTTGTTTGATTTCATTTGCTGCTTCTGCTGATCTTGAAGCTAGGTTTCTAACCTCTTGGGCAACTACTGCAAATCCTTTACCAGCTTCACCAGCTGTTGCAGCTTCAACTGCTGCATTTAGTGATAGGATATTTGTTTGGAAGGCAATTTGGTCAATTACTGTGATTGATTCATTGATTGTTTGTACCTTCTCATTTATCTCTTCCATTGCATGAACTGTTTTATTTGCTAAATCTTTACCTGTTGATGAAGACTTTTTAGTATTTGATGAAAGTTCAAACATGTTTTGAGCTTTATTACTAGTTTGATTAATATTTTCAGTAACTTCTGTAATAGATGCTGCAACTTCTTCAAGTGATGCTGCTTGGTTTGTAGCATTTGCACTTAAAGTATTTACATTATTAGATAGTTGTGTAGAACTATCTTTTAGCTTTAAACCATCACTTTGGTTATCTACTAACATTTCAGTAATAATAGCATTCATATTAGATATCTCTTTACCAATCTTACCAGTACTTGTAGTATCAAGGCACTCTGTAAAATCTCTTTGTGAATAAAGCTCTAATACTCTACTTAGTTCATTTATATCTTTACCTACAAATGTTTCTAGATTATCAAGCATATTGTTGATTAACTCTTTTAGCTCATTTAATGATGGATTATCACATGAGTTCTCAATTCTATTATTTAAATGACCATCACTTACTTCATTTACCACATGCTTTACGTTTTCAATTAGTTGATTATCTTCTGATAGGTGTAGTTTAATATCTTCAATATTTTTATTGATAACCTCTGCCATTCTTCCAATTTCATCATTTGTAGTAATATCAATTTTTTGAACAGAATCATTTGTTCTATTTAGATATCTAAAGAACTGTATTAATCCCTCTTGGAACTTTTCAAGTGGACTTGAAATTACTTTTGTAATAAGTAAGAAAATCATAATAGATAAAATAAGTGTTAATACAATAGTAGCAACTATAAATATATTTTGAACTTGTTGAGAAATCTTCAAGAACTCATCTTCATATGAACCTGCAACTATTACCCAATCCCATTTATCATATGTTCTAAAGGCTGCAATTTTTGTATTAGTATCACCATTTTCTGTATATTCGTAGTGAATAACACCATTTTTAGTGTTTATCATATTTTTTACAAACTCATTACCCTCGGCATCTTTTAGTTTATATAGGTTTTTACCTTCCAAAGATTTGTGAAGAACTAAATTTCCTTTTTTATCTAAGATGTAGATATATCCAGTATCACCAATTACAACTTTTTTAAGCTCTTTTTTTAGTGTTGCTAATCCTTTTGTAAAATCATATCCTATATAAAGTACTCCAATAATTTCACCTTTTTTAACAATAGGTGAATATACAGACATATAAGTTTTTCCTGCAAAAGTTTCTAATCCTATGAATTTTTTTTCTTCATTCATATTTTTATATGTAGTAGAGTTTTTGTCTATATTATCAAGTAGAATTCTTTCACCATTTTCATCTTTTAATGATGAGGTAATTCTTATATATTCATCGCCATCTTTTACATATACAGCAGAAACTGCTCCTGTTAACTCTTCAAATCTATCAACAGGGTCGTAGTTTTTATTTAATCTTGCAAATCCATCAAAAAGAGCAAGGGTATCAACCCCATTAATTTTAACTCTTCTTTCACCTTTTTTTCTAAGGTTTAAAAAGGACTTTTCAAATACATTAAAAAGTGTTAGGGAGTTTTTTTCTAAAGTATCATTATAAATTTGTGCAGTTTGTAGGTAGTTACCTACTTGCACTTGTAAGTTTTTTTCTAAATCAGTAATAAGTTTTGTATTAATACTTTTAATCATAAAAACTGTAAATACAGCCATTAAAATAAGAATAGTTATACCAATTAAAGTAGATATTTTTTTGTTTATTGTGTTGTTTAACATCAGATTGCCTTTATTAACATTCAATATAATTTACAGCTAAGCCGCCTTTTGAAGTCTCTTTATATTTATTTTTCATATCTTTACCTGTCTCAAACATTGTTTTAATAACAGAGTCTAAAGATACATAGTGCTTTCCGTCTTCGTTTAGGGCCATTCGGGCTGCGTTTACAGCCTTCATTGCTGCCATGGCATTTCTTTCAATACAAGGTATTTGTACTAGTCCTCCTATAGGGTCACATGTAAGTCCAAGATTATGTTCCATTCCAATTTCTGCTGCATTTTCTATTTGCTCAATGCTTGCATTTAAAAATGAAGCCATACCTGCAGCAGCCATAGAACATGCTACTCCAACTTCTCCTTGACAACCCACATCAGCACCTGAGATAGATGCATTTTTTTGATATAAAATTCCAATAGCGCCAGAAGTTAATAAAAAATCAATTACCACATCATCTTCATCTTTTTTATTAATTAAAAAGTTAACAATATAGTGTAAAACAGCAGGAATAATCCCAGATGCTCCATTTGTTGGAGCAGTTACAACTCTTTTTCCACTAGCATTTTCCTCGTTAACTGCTAGGGCATAAAGATTAATCCAATCAACAATAGCCAAAGGATCATTTGGAATTCTATCTTTTAGTTTTTGATGAATATTGTATGCTCTTTTTTCAACGTTTAAACCACCAGGCATTACTCCTTGTGAGTTTAATCCATTTTGAACACACTCTTTCATAACAGACCAAATTTCAAGCAACCCCTCTTTTATTTGATCTTCACTTCTATATGTTTTTTCATTTTCCATCATTAGTTGTGAAATACTTAGATTATGTTTTGTACATAGTTCTAATAGTTCACTTGCAGATGAAAAGTCATATTTAACTTTTTTTTCTTCTTTTTTCTTTTGGTTTATTTCATCTTCACTTATAATTTCACCACCACCAACAGAGTAATAAACTTTTGAATACATAACTTTATCATTCTCAAAGGCAGTCAACTTAATGGCGTTTGGGTGAAAATCTAAGGATTTGTTGTAGTATAAAACTAAATCATCTTTAAAAGAAAAATCTATTGTTTTTTCTTTTAAAAGATTTATAGTTGAAGTCTCTTTTATATGATTTATTTCATCTTCTATAGAGTTCACATCTACTGTTTTAGGAATATTCCCTAATAAACCTAATAAAACAGCAATATCACTTTGGTGCCCAATGCCAGTAGAACCAAGAGAGCCATAAAGCTCTACTTTTATTTGTGTTAGCTTATCAAAGTGATATTGCTTTTTTATAGTTTCGCAAAATCTTTTTGCGATAAGCATGGGACCAACTGTGTGCGAGCTTGATGGTCCTATACCTATTTTAAAAAGATTGAAAACAGTCATGACTAGTGATCTAAAATTTGGTCTAAGAATAACTTTAATCTATCTGATTGTGGGTTCTCAAAGAATTCAATAGGCTCATTTTCTTCTACGATTTGCCCAGCATCCATAAAGATTACTCTATCTGCCACTTTTTTTGCGAATCCCATCTCGTGAGTTACACAAACCATAGTAATTCCATCATTTGCTAATTCTGTCATTACATCTAATACTTCACCAATCATTTCAGGATCCAGTGCTGCTGTTGGTTCATCAAATAGCATAATTTCTGGATTTGAACATAAACATCTAGCAATAGCAACCCTTTGTTGCTGTCCACCTGATAATTGATTTGGGTATTTATCAGCTTGATCTGCAATTTTTACTCTTTCTAAGTAATGCATTGCAGTATCAATAGCTTCTTTTCTTGGTTTTTTACCAACCCAAGTAGGTGCTAATACTAGGTTTTCTAAGATTGATAAGTGAGGGAAAAGATTAAAGTGTTGGAATACCATTCCAACGTGTGTTCTAATCTCTCTAATTCTTTTAACATCTTCAGTTAATTCTAAATTGTTAATAAAAATTTGTCCTTCTTGGAAAGCTTCTAGTCTATTAATACATCTAATAGTAGTAGATTTACCAGAACCAGAAGGTCCACAGATTACTACTCTTTCACCTTTTTTTACATTTAAGTTAACATTTTTTAGTACGTGGAAATCCCCGTACCATTTGTTAACATTTTTCATTTGTATCATATATTCTAATTCACTCATTTTATAAATCCTATATTATTTTTACTATTTGTGATTTGTATTAAATCTGTTTTCAATTGATTTAGCATATTTCGACATACTAAAACAAATTACCCAGTAAATCAGGGTAACAAATACATAACCTTCTGTTTCGAATCCTAACCAATTAGGGTCACTGTTTGTTAATGTAACCATTGCAAGAATGTCAAATAATCCAATAATTAAGATAAGCGTTGTATCTTTGAATAATGAAATAAATGAACCTACAAGATTTGGAATAGAAATCTTTAATGCCTGTGGTAAAATAACTAAGCCCATAGCTTGCCAATAAGTTAAACCCATAGCATCTGCTGCTTCATATTGTCCTTTTGGAATAGCTTGAAGACCACCTCTTACAACTTCTGCAATATATGCAGCTTGGAATAAAGTAATACCAATTAAAGCTCTAAGCAGTTTGTCAAAGTCCATATTCTCAGGGAAGAACAGAGGTAGAATTACCGATGACATAAATAAAATAGTAATTAAAGGAACACCTCTAATAAACTCAATATACATTACAGATATTGTTTTGATAATTGGCATATTAGACATTCTTCCTAAGGCAAATACAATACCAATAGGGAATGATGCAATAATACCAACTGCTGCAACAATAATTGTAAGCATTAATCCACCCCATTTATCAGTTGGCACATGTTCTAATCCAAAGAATCCACCTGAGATTAAAATATATGAAATAATAGGGTATGAAACAACTAAAAATATTCTAAATTTAGTAACATTGATTTTCTTAAATGCAACCACATAAGCTACAAATAAAAATAGTACTAAATTAGGTCTCCAATATAGCTCTTCAGGATAAAAACCATAGATAAATTGGTCAAACTTCTCTATGATGAAAATCCATCTAGCACCTTCTTTTGTAATCTCTTCTTTTGTTCCAGACCAAGTGGCATCAAAAATCAGCCAGTCTAATAATGGTGGAACTGTTACATATATAAAATAAAAAGAGATAAGTGTTAAAATAGTACTTACTATTGAATTAAACAGATTCTCTTTAAGCCAATGCAATACACCTTTTGTGCTTGAAGGAGCTGGTCTTACTTCTTGTTTTTCATAAATTGCCATTTTATCTCTCCTTTATTTGCATTCTTGCATTAAAGTAGTTCATCCCAATAGAAATGATAATACTTAATGTTAAATATACAGCCATAGTCATAAGAATAATTTCTACTGCTTGTCCCACTTGATTTAGTGAAGTACCTGAGAAGATATTTACTAACTCTGGGTAACCAATAGCAGTTGCAAGTGAAGAGTTCTTCACAAGGTTTAGATACTGATTAATTACAGGAGGAATAATTACTCTTAATGCTTGTGGTAAAACAACTTTTTTAAGAATTACTGATTCTTTTAATCCTAAAGCATGTGCTGCTTCTTTTTGACCTTTTGGAACAGCTTCAATACCAGCTCTTACAGCTTCTGCAATATAAGTAGCAGTATAGATACTAAGTGCAAATGCAAGGGCAAGTAATTCAGGAATTAAAGTCCAACCACCTCTAAAGTTAAATCCTTTAAGTTGTGCATACTCTAATGTTGCAGGCATACCACTTAGGAAGAATACAAGTAATGGAGCACCTACTAAAATAGCTGTACCAACCCAGAACATTGGGAATTCTTCACCTGTTTCATCATGTCTTTTATTCGCCCATTGGCTTAAGTAAATTACAGAAACTAAAGCAATAATAGTAGCAATAATTACAGCTACAAAACCACTTTCTAAAATTGGTCTTGGAATATATAAACCTCTATTATTTAAGAAAATAGATTCCATAAAAGACATACTTTGCCTAGGAGATGGCAGTGCTGCTAAAACAACGTTATACCAGAATAGAATTTGAAGAAGAATAGGAATATTTCTAAATGTCTCTACATAAACCATAGATAGTTTTGAAACCATCCAGTTTGAAGACAATCTACCAATACCAATTAATAAACCTAAAACTGTAGCAAATATAATACCAATAACTGAAACTAAAATAGTATTTAAAAGTCCAACAATAAATACTTTTCCATGAGAATCTGACTCATCGTATTCAATTAAAGACTGTAATATACCAAATCCAGCTTCTGTACCTAAGAAATCGAAACCTGTATTAATTCCTCTTTTCTCAATGTTTATAAACATATTATTTAATACAAAATATGTGAATGAGAAAATAGCAACCAACGCCAGAATTTGATAGATTATGGCTCTATTCTCGGGGTTATTATAAAAAGCACTAGAGAACATCGAGGGCTTATTATTTTTATTATTCATTTTTTTAACCTTAAAAAAAGAGGGAGATAAAATCCCCCTCTATATATTGAAACTAATTTAACTTGTTGTATGAATGAGATAATTTACTATTATCTAATTGGAGCACCGTACTGTAATCCACCGTTAGTCCATAATTTATTTAAACCTCTGTCAATTTTAAGTGGAGACTTGCTACCAACATTGTTTGCAAATGACTCACCGTAGTTACCTACGTTTTTAATAATGTTGTATGCCCATTTTGGATCTAAACCTAAGTTTTCACCTGCATTACCTGATACACCTAATAATCTTTTGATATTTGGGTTTTTTGATTTTAACATTGAGTCAACGTTTGCTTTAGTAATACCTAATTCTTCTGCATTTAACATTGCAATGTGTGACCATTTAACGATGTTAAACCATTTGTCATCACCTTGTCTTACAACTGGACCTAATGGCTCTTTAGAAATAATTTCTGGTAATACCATTACAGCATTAGGATCTTTTACTTTTAATTTTAAACCATAAAGTTGAGAAGCATCTGACGTTACAACATCACATCTACCAGATTTGAATCCTTCGATTGTTTGTCCTGATGTATCATATGTGATTGGTTTATAAGTCATTTTGTTAGCTTTGAAGTAATCAGTTAAGTTAAGTTCAGTTGTAGTACCTGCTTGAATACAAACTGTAGCACCATCTAATTCTTTTGCAGAAGTTACACCAATATCTTTACTTACTAAGAATCCTTGACCATCGTAGTAGTTAACACCTGCGAAGTTAAGACCTAAAGAAGTATCTCTTGTGTGAGTCCAAGTAGTTGATCTTGAAAGTAAATCAATTTCACCATTTTGAAGTGCTGTTAATCTCTCTTTAGCTGTTAATGGAACATATTTAACTTTTGATGCATCACCAAATACAGCAGATGCAACTGCTTTACACATGTCAACATCTAATCCAACCCACTTACCACTTGAGTCAGTAGAAGAGAATCCACTAATACCAGTAGAAACACCACATTGAACAACTCCATTCTTTTTAATAGAGTCTAAAGTATCAGCTGATGATACAGTCGTTGCCATTGCAAGTGCTGCAATACCCATAGATGCAGTTTTTAATAATTTCATTTCTCAATCCTTCAGAGTTTATTTTTTAATTCATGTAATTTTTAGCAATTAACTGAATTAAACTTGTAATTTTAGTATATAAGTAAAATATAGCATTCGCATAGCAATTTATGTATAATTTCTAGACATTTTGAAATTTTTTTGTGCTAAATACGTAACTTAAATATTAAAATGCAATATTAATATTGTATAAAATTATAACAGTTAAAAAAGGGGAGGAAAATTAAGTATGAAAGTTTTTGAAATTTTTAAGATGGTTTTAATCAAACCATCTTAATTCTTTTCTTAAGTTCACAACTTCACCTACTATAATAATAGCTGGGCTGATTGCTTCTTTTGATTGTTCTACAATAGTATTAAGAGTACCTGTAATTACTTTTTGATTAGAAGTAGTACCATTTGAGATAATAGCACATGGATATTCTGGCGATTTTCCAATTTCTAAAAGTTTTGAAACAATTAGTTCAATATTATGTAATCCCATTAAAAATACAATTGTTTCATCTTCTATAAATGTAGACCAATTTATATTTGCAATATTGTCACTGCTTTTTCTATGACCAGTTACAACTCTAAAAGATGGAGTAACTCCTCTATGTGTAATAGGAATACCTGCATAAGCTGGAACAGAAATAGCAGAAGTTACACCTGGAATGATTTCAAATCCTACACCTCTTTCTTTTAGGTATAAAGCTTCTTCACCTCCACGTCCAAATACAAAAGGATCACCACCTTTTAATCTTACTACGTTTTCATATTTTTGTGAGCATTGATATATTATTTCATTAATTTCATCTTGAGGAACTCTATGGTTTCCTTTTTCTTTTCCCACAAAAATAAGTTCAACATCATCTTTTGCTTCTTTTAAAATCTCAGGGTTTGCTAATCTATCATAGATAATAACATCTGCTTTTTGTACCACTTTTAAAGCTTTTACTGTCATTAGGTCTATATCACCAGGACCTGCGCCTGTTAAATATACATTTGCCATATTTATTTGTTGTCCTTATAAAATTGTTTATATTTACTTATACATTGTATTGTAATATTGTTTATATAATATATAGTAGCATTTAATTTGGGATATTTATTATAACTGCTGATTAAAAAATCAACAGTTATAAAGGTTATGCTTTGTGAGTTTTACAAGCAGTAAGTAAGTTGTCTAACTCGCTTTTTAATTCTTGAAGTTTTTTAGTAGAGTTAATTAGTTCTTCTTGTGATTCAATTACAATATCTTCACTTTTGTCTAATTGTTTAGATGAAATATCTAAATCACCTAATACTTTATCAAACTCGTCTGTAATCTCTTCTAATTTAGATGAAGCATTAGTTGAGTATTCAACGGCTGCATTTACCTTATCAATAAAGCAGTTAATTGTATCTGTTGCTTCAACAATCTCTTTTTCTGCTTCAATTTGAATAGGCACTAATGGTTCATTATCTGGATTTTCTGCAACTTTCTTTGAAAACTCAAAGAATTTCTTAGCATTTTCTTCCATTGATTTTAACTCATTGAAACTATGTCCTAATAAAAATACAATTACTAAAGCAAAGAAATATTGAATATATTTTAAGTAATCAGTTTTCTTTTCAGTGTAATTTGTATACATAGATACAAGATTATCTACTTCTTGAAGTAAAGTATTATTTGTATTGTAAATAGAATCAACAATGTTTTTTAATAAAGCTTCATTATGTTCATTTTTACTAACTATAATCTCTTTAAATCTATTAATATTAGAGTAAAAGTTATTCCATAAAATTTCAACTTTTGCAATTTGTTCTCTAATATCATCAGTAGGGGCTTTTTGGATACCAGTTAATTCATTTCCACTTTTTAATGAGTTAAGATTATAAATAAACTCAACAGTAGCGTTATCAAGTTCTGAAAATGAGTGTTGATCGTTGTGGTATAAGTAGAAGATATTTTTTGAAATCTTCTGTGTTAGCATTCTTTCTTTACCAGCAATATTAATAACCAAGGCATCTTTTTTGTTTTTATTGTTAAGATATGTTGTTGTTACAATAATCATTGTCATTAAAACAATAAATAAAATACCAATAATTCTAATTTTTGTACCTATTTTGTTTGGCTTCATAGTCCTACTCCTTTGAATACAGATACTAATGCTTCTTGGTTAACAATTTTTACTTCACCACTTTCTATTTCGATTGTACCACTTCTTGTAAGTCTTTTTAGAACTCTTGATAGAGTTTCAGGTTGGATATGAAGCATAAAAGAAACTTCTTGTCTTTTTAGTTTGTTAAACATCTCTAAGTCTTGATTTAACATAAATGCAACTTTTGCTGTTGCATCAAATACTAATTCTCTATTAACAATACATTGTAATTGGTGAGTTTTATCAAGTAAGATTTCCATAAGTTCCATTGTCAAAATATTTTTTGATAAAAAGAGTTCATGGAATTTTTCAAAATCTATTGATAAAACAACAGAGTCTTCTATAAACTCTGCATTTGAAAAACAGTAAATATCATTACTTTTTATTGAAGAAAGTTCTGAAATCATAGAATTTTCATAAATATGATATAAGAAAATCTCATTATCAAACTTGTCAACTTTATAAATTTTTATTAGTCCCTCAACTAAAAAAAGTATGTTCTTTGTAACATCACTTTCATAGTACAAAATAGAGTCTTTTGGGTACTTTATAACAGTTGAGATTGACGCGATAAGCTCTTTTTGATCATCATTTAAACTATCAAAAAAACTTATCTTACTTATAGTTTCTTGTATTGGCATCCCCTACCTTCGAAATTGTTTTGTTTAAGCAATTCTATATTATCCTTGTGAAAAACCAAATTAAATGAACACATTATAGGATAATTAAATGAATTTTAAAAAGTATATTAAAGCAGTAGGAACTGGTCCTAAAGGTAATAGAGAGTTAGAAAAAGAAGAAATAATTGATGCTATAAAATCTATTTTAAACAGAGATGTAACTGATGCACAAATTGGTGCGTTTTTAATTGCATGGAGAACAAAGCCAGAAACTACAGGTGAATTAAGAGCAAGTGTAGAAGCACTAAAATCATTTATGAATACAAAAAAGGTTGAAAACTCTATAGAACTTGGATATTCATTTGATGGTAGAGCAAAGAATCCATTTTTATTTCCTCTATTTAATGATATTTTAGAAAACTTCTATAAAAATAATAGTGATATTGAAAAATTAAACCTTGTAATATCTTCAGATTTACTACAACCAGCAAAAAAAGGTATAACAACTGGTGAAATTTTCCAAAATCTTGACCTAGGTCGATTTTTATTCCACTTTAATAGGGTAGAATATCTTAAAGAGTTGAGTGATTTAACATCTTTAAGACACGAATTAGGATTAAGAACTGCATTTAATACAGTTGAAAAGCTGTTAAATCCAGGGCTTAGTGACTACGGTGTTACTACAGCATTTCATAAACCCTATGTTCAAAAATACTTAGATATTTTTGAACCTGATTTTAAAGAAGTAGTTGTTGTAAAAGCTAGTGAGGGAAGTCCTGAAGTTTTTAAAGATGGAAAATATTGGAAAAAAACAAATGATGAGATTGTAGAAGTTCCATTTTCTTTAAAAGATTATGGAGTTACTTACTCAAAAGAGTTTGATCAAATCACTCTTGACGAAGCATTAAATATAGTAAAAAATCCAGATGATGAGATTTTACAGCTTGCGAAATTTAATATTGCACTTTATTTAGTTTTTGCTAATAGGGTAACATCTTTAGATGAAGCGTGGGAAAGGTTAAAATAATTTTACCTTTTTAAGCTATATTATATTATGCTTAATATTTTAAAGCATAGGATTATAAAATGTTAATAGACGGATATGGACGAAAAGTAGACTATTTAAGAGTTTCTGTAACTGAAAGATGTAATTTTAGATGTCAATACTGTATGCCAGAAAAACCTTTTTCATGGGTTCCAAAAGAGAACCTTTTATCATATGAAGATTTATTTAAATTTATTAAAGTAGCAATTGATGAAGGTATTAAAAAAGTAAGAATTACTGGTGGAGAACCTCTTTTAAGAGAAGGACTTGATCAGTTTATTAAAATGATTTATGATTATAAAAATGATATAGATTTAGCATTAACTACAAATGGATTCTTACTTCCAAAGGCAGCAAAAAAGCTAAAAGCAGCTGGTTTAAAAAGAATTAATGTTTCATTAGATTCTCTAAAACCAGATGTGGCAGCTAAGATTGCACAAAAAAATGTACTTGAAACTGTACTAAAAGGTCTAGAAGCAGCTGAAGAAGCTGGTTTAAAGATTAAGATTAACTGTGTTCCAATTAAAGGAATTAACGATAGTGATGTTCTTGAGGTATTAGATTACTGTAAGAAGAAAGGTTATCCAGTAAGATTCATTGAATTTATGGAAAACCATCATGCAAAAGATGGAGCAAAAGGTTTAACATCTGATGAGATTAAATCAATTGTTTCACAAAAGTATGAGTCATTTACAGAAGTACCAAGAGATACAAGCTCACCAGCTCAATATTATGCATTAGAAGATGGATATCAATTTGGTATTATTGAACCTCATAAAGATGATTTCTGTGCAGCCTGTAATAGAATTAGACTAACAGCTGAGGGATATTTAATTCCATGTTTATATTTTGAAGATGCAATGAGTATTAAAGATGCAGTACAAGCAAATAAAATTGATGAAGCTGCAGCTATTTTGAAAAAGGTTTTAGAGAATAAACCTGAAAAAAATAAGTGGTCAGAAGAAGATTCAAATGAAACTTCTTCAAGAGCTTTCTACCAAACAGGTGGATGATTTTAGAAGAGTCTTTTAGGCTCTCCTAAGAAATACCCTTGTGAATAATCTATCCCTAACTCTTTAATCGTTTCTAAAATCTCCTGATTTACTACAAACTCTGCAATTGTTTTAATATGTTGTTTTTTAGCAAATACAATAATTGATTCCACAACGTGTCTACTATAGCTGTCGTGAACAATATTTTTAATAAGTGAACCATCAATTTTTAGAATATCTGGTTGGAACTCAAGTAATCTTTCATAGTTTGAGTAACCACTACCAAAGTCATCAATAGCAATTTTTACTTTACCATGTTCTTTACTTCTTAAAATAAAGTCTTTTACAATCTCAAAATCTTTTACTTCTTCATCTTCTAATAATTCAAAAGTAACTCTTCCAATGTGATTTTCTTTTGTAATTAAATTCCACAGAAGTTCTCTAATATGTCTGTTTTCTATATCTGATGAAGATAGATTTATTGTAATATCTTTGTCTGTATGATCAAGTGCATCAAAAGAGTTTTGAATAACTAGTTCTGTAATATCTGAGTAATATCCTGTCTTTTTTGCAATATCCAAGAATTGATAAGGAGAGATCATATTTCCTCTTTTATCAATAAGTCTTACAAGTGATTCATATTTTGCAATTTGACCTGTTTTATTGTCAATTATTGGTTGGAAATAAGATACAAAACTTCCTTCTTTTGCAAGGGCATCTTTAATCATTCCAATATTTTTTAGTTTGTTTCTTGCTTCAATTTGAGCACGTCTATGGAAGTTCTTTGCATTTACAATTGGCAGTTTGTATTTTAGTCCATGTTGAATACCAATATAAACATCATCTAAAATATGATTTCCTTCATTTGCAAAACTAATACAAATATCAACATCGTAGTTAGTCTCTTTAAATGAAATACCAATCTCTTTAAATCTTTCTATTACTTTTTGAAGAATTACATATAACTCTTCATCTTTTACTTCTTCACTTTTTAGGAATCCAAATAAACCACCATTTAGATTATAAACTTTTTTAAGTCCAAAACTTGTTGGGAAGTAGTTTAAAATAACTTGTTCAAATTCAAACTCAAAAGTGTGCATTAATGTCTCTGAATAGAACTCTTTAAATAAGTCATAGTTTGCAATTTGTAAGAAGATTAGTGTTGGTTTATCAACATATGATAAATCTGCAATCAACTGTTTTTTGGGATTCATAACATCTGTAATATCATGTCTAATACCAATGATCTCTTTTATTTGTCCATCAATACCAATTACAGGAGAAATAGTTGCGTCTACATAATAAGATGTTCCATCTCTTCTTTTATTTTTAATAATTCCTTTGAATGTTTCATGGCTTTTAATTTTTTCCCACATATCTTCAAAGATTTTCTTTGGCATATCAGGATGTCTTACTACTTTATGAGATTTACCTATTAGATACTCTTGCGAATAACCACTAACTTCACAGAATTTATCATTTGCTTCTTTGATAATGCCAGATGGGTTAGTTTTACTAACCATATCACTTTCACTTAAAATTCTTTTGTACTCTTCAAGCTCTTTTGCTTGTGAAGCAATTTTCTCTAAATAGTCAGCTTGTGAAATATGTAAATCAGCTTTTAATAAAATCTCTTCTGTTAAAAAAGGTTTTCTAATAAAATCAATAGCTCCATGTTTTATAACTCTTGCGTATTTTTGTCTATCTTCACTACTTGAAAGTATAATTACAGGAATATCTTTTAGAAGAGGGTCTTGTTTGATTTTTTCTAAAACTTGAACCCCACTAAATTTTGGCATCTCTAAATCTAAAAATATAAGGTTGATTTGCTTATTTTCTTTTAGAACTTCTAAAGCATCGGCCCCATCTTTTGCAATAGAGATATTGTAGTTTTTCATTTCAAGAATGTTTTTTATTGATTTTCTTACAAAAGAAGAATCATCAACAATTAAAACATTTTTATTTTTATTGTTTGAAAGACTAATAATTAAGTTATGTATATCTTTTACTAAGAATTTTAATGGCATATCTTTTGAAAAATAATCAACTACACCATGTTCGAAAAGGTAGTTTCTTCTTTGTATATCTTGATTACCAGTAAGAACTATTATCTTAGCATCTAAATCTTTTTGTTTAGAAAGTTTTAAAATTAGTTCATCACCCTCACCATCAGGTAGTAAAAGGTCTAAAAGTATAAAGTTAATGTCGGGATTTTCTTCTATTATCTCTTCAGCTTCTTTTATTGTATATGCTTGAAAAATTTCATAATCAGGTTTTCTAAGAAGTGTGAATAGAGTATTATTGTATGTTTTTGAATCTTCAACAATAAGAAGTTTAACCATAAAGTACCTTTAAATAACTAAAAAATCGTAACATTTATTATAACATAAATTTATATAATTATTTATTTATAACTAAATAAAATAAGTCTTTTGCCCTTAAATATACTTGTCTAGTAGGTGCTCTTCCTCTTCTTCTTTTGTTTGCTTTTCAAACTTTTTCATATTAGATTTAAGAAGTAGTTCCTCATGTACTTTACTATTTATTGGTTTGTTTAATGATGTGTCTTTTGATAGATTTGTATTTATTTCTTCTCTATCATCTTTTCTTCTTTTCTCACTAATTTCAGCATGTTTTTGTGTTCTCATATCATGTTTGAAAACTTTTAAAAATAGATTTTTTTCAAGTAGATACAAAATGCTATAAAGTTCTTGTTCATCAATATTCTCTTGGGTTTGAGTGCTTGTACTTGATTTCATCCAATATATCATTGTAATTAAATCATGGGTTGTATGACTAATAAGATTTAGTTTTCTAGCATACTCAACTAATTTATATTCGTTTACATTTAGCCATCTATCCTTTAGGCTATTTCCTTCTTTGTTATATTGTTGTTTGTCTTCTATAATATTTAGGAAGTTTTCAATACCAAAAGTCTCAATTCTTCTTTGAAGATTGATTATTACACTATTCCAAATAGCAAATAAAGAATAAGCATAATGCTGTATTGATATAAGCTCTGAAGCTTCTTTGAAAAGGTAAATCTCTGCTTCTTGTAGGTTTAAAGCAGGATCATTTGGATTTTCTAGTAAACGAGGATATTTAATCATATTGATTATCCTTTTCTTTATTTTAGATTAATATATTATAACATAAATATAAAAATTATACTAAAAAAAGATAGGATAATACAATATTAGGCTCTTTGAAGCCTTTCATTTTCTTCTAAAATTGCATCAAGATTATCAAATAAGTCTATTGTATTTTTTTCAATTTTTACTGCAAGCTCTTTTAAAACTTCGTTTTCACTTCTATTTGCATTTTTGTTTACATATGTTTGTAAATTAGTATGCAGTTCATTGTGATTTTCTTTTAAGTTATTAAAGGCTGAACTATTTGCAAAGATCTCATTTTGATTTGAACTTATCCATTTTCCAAGAGTTGAATTATCTGTTCTTGTAATCTCAAATACTTCAAAACCATCTAGTTTTGCAAAAGTTGTATCTTTGAAGTTAATATACTCATTTTTAAACTGTGTGAATAAATGAACTAAATCAATATTAGATACTCTATTTTTAACTTTATCATCCAAAATTGCTTTACTAGTGATATTCATAAGTCTATTTGATAAACTTGAAACATCTGATGATAAAGAATCAATTGAGTTAGCTGTAGATGCATTTTCTTGTGTTGTTTTATCTAGGGAATTTACAACATCATTGATTTGATACATTCCGGCTTCTTGCTCTTTACTTGCTTGTGATACATTATCTATCATCTCTTTTGTAAGAGTGATTTTTTCATTTAGTTTTGCATAACCATCAATCATAAGTGAAGAAATATCTTTTCCTTCTTTTGATTTTTGTGTTGCATCTTCTACTAAACTTTTTATTTCATTTGCAGCTTCTGCAGATCTTGCTGCTAGGTTTCTAACTTCTTGAGCAACAACTGCAAAACCTTTTCCTGCTTCACCTGCTGTTGCTGCTTCAACTGCTGCGTTTAATGAAAGGATATTTGTTTGGAAGGCAATTTGATCAATAATCTCAATAGCTTCTGAAATATTTGAAACCTTATCATTGATTTCATCCATTGAAGTAGATGTCTTAATAGCAAGGGAGTTTCCATCTTTTGCAGATGTATTTAACTCATTAGAAAGATTAGTCATTTCATTTACATTTTGATTATTACTTCTAATATTTTCAGTAATTTGCTCAATAGCTGCTGCTGTTTCTTCTAGTGATGCTGCTTGAGCATTTGATGATGTTGATAGATTTTGAGATGAGTTTGTTAAAACATCTGTTGAAGTTTTTAGCTCATTTCCTGCATTGTCAATCATAGCCATAAGAGATGAAATAGAAGTTCCTAATAGTTTTGTAGATGTATATAAAGAACCAATATCTCCACACATTCCATCTCTTTGTTTTTCATCTAATTCAAAACTAAAGTTTCCAGAAGCATAGTTGTCTAACACCTTATTGATGCTATCAAGTCTAATTTTTGTATTTATTAACATATCATTGATATTTTCTCTTAGGGCTTCAACTTCTTTTGTTGCACCTTTTTGTTTGATTGTATAACAGAAGAATCCATTTGAGACTTTGCTCATAATATCATCAATCTCTTGTACTACAACTCTATCTTGCTCAATAAAGTTTTGAGTTTTAATGATTTGTTCATTCATCTGTTTTGTCATTAGTGCAAACTCATCTTTTCCTTTTTCTTCCATGATTTCAATATCATTAGTTTCTCTAAGAGCATACTTGAAGAATGAACCTAAACCTTTTTGGAATGTTTGTAAAGAGTTTACAATTCTCTTAGATATAAAACTGCTAATTAATAAAATCAAAATCAAACCAGCAATAGTTAATGAAGCTGTAGTATATAGTTTTTGTGAAAATGAACTTTTTAGGTTTTTGATATCAGATGAAATTTCATTTGAAATAAATTCATCTATTTTTTCTAATTTTAATGTCTTTTTATCAAAGTTTTTAATCCATTGTTTTTCATCAATTCCAAAACCTCCAACACTATGAGTATTAAATGCAATCTCTCTTAGTTTTTCAACTTCACCAAATACTTCATCTTTTACACCTTTTTCATTTACATAGTCATTATATAAATCCATTACATCTTGTGTTGCATTTTTTCTAAAGATTGACATATAGTTGTTTTGTTCAGTAATTAGTTTTACAAACAGAGATTTTTGATTATCAACAAATCTATTTTTAGAGAAGGCATCTGCTCCAATAGCTCTTTCAATTCCTGCTCTTTCTTTTGCTAAAAGAAAACTATAATAAGCTGTAATATCTTTATTTTCTTCTACAGTAGTAGCAGCATTTGAAATACTCCAGAAAGTGTTTAATAAAGCTTTGTTAATTGATGTGAAATATTTACTTGTATCTTTTTGAGTATATTGTAAATCATCAACTTTTTTTCTCATTTTATCTAGTTGAACTAGGGCATTAAAAATCTCTTGAATATCATGTTGTACTTGTTTGTTTAAAAGATTTTTATCAATAGCTTTAATAGCATTTTTTAACTCTTTGATTCTAAAGTTAGTTTCATATCTCTCATTTTTTAGTTTTTTTACAAAACTTTGACCTTTACTAGCAAGATATCCAAATGTTGCAGCATTCTCTTTTTGTGTAGCGTGAAGTAAATCACTAATCCTTGTAGCAACTTCTACTTTTTCAAATAGTTTTAAATCATCTATTCTAAGTGCATATGAAAGTTCTGACTCTATTTGTTTTAAAGTATTGATTTTTTTTGTAACTGTATCAAACCAATGAACTGAATCTATATTAAATCCACCAAGATCTTTTGCTTGAAGTAGGGTGTTTCTCATTTGTTTGATATTGTTGATTGCATCACCTTTTAATGTTGATGCTGTAAAATCTTTCATTGTTTTAGAAGCATATTGTAAGTAGTTTGACATATATGAGTTTTGCGAAGCTACCACATTATTTAGCTCAGATTGTGTTTGTTTATCAAAAGAGTCTTTAAGTAATGTACTAACACCAATAGCTTCTTCTATAGATGTATTCTCTTTTGAATATAAAAAGTTTGAATAAGCAGTTAACTCTTGTGAAATTTTAATATCATTTGATTCTTTTGCGGTTAATACAACTATATCAAGTAGGGTATTGTTTATTTTTGCAAAGTCTTTCATTGTTTGAGATAGTTGAATGTTTTTATCTAAGATCTCTTTTCTAGTATTTTGAATATTTTGAAGTTCTTTTTGTGATAGTGAAATAGTTTGTTCTAATTTTTTAGAATATGATGAATAATCAAAATCATCTAAATATGAACTGAATTTGTTAATAGTCTCATTTGATACTTTTATTTGTTTATTCAATGAATTCTTATTTGAGTTTTTATTATTTAAGTAAATAATGGCTTCTTTTCTTTCATTTTGAAGTTTATCTAATACTTGTGAAATATTGTTTGTTAAGATATTTAACTTTTCAATTTTCTCCATATTGTTTACTTTTTCATATGAATCAAGCACTTGAGTAATTGAAAGTATAATTAAACCAATTATAGGAATTGTTACTAACAATAGTAGTTTGTTTTTTATACTAATATTGTCTAAAAATAGACCTTTATTAAAGAAATTCATTTGTAAAACCTTCTGCTAAAAAATTTTTACTAGTATAAGAGAAAAGTATGTAACTATTATGTTAAAATATCTTGTATAATGTAAAATTATTAAATATATAAAAGTGAGTTATTTAATGGGTTTAATATAACAACATAAAAAAGTTATTAGTTAATTAAACAAACTTTAAAGAAGGTTTCCATATAATTCGCGTCCACTTTGTTTAAAAGTGAGAAAAATCAATATACCTATTAGGAGGTCATTATGGCTTTAGATATGGACGTAAAAGCAGAAATTATTGCAAAATACGCACAAAAAGATGGTGATACTGGTTCAGCGCAAGTTCAAATTGCATTATTATCTGAGCAAATCAAAGTATTAACAGAGCACTTAAAAACTAACAAGAAAGATCACTCTTCAAGATTAGGTCTTTTAAAAATGGTTGGTAAAAGAAAAAGACTTTTAACTTACTTAAGAAGAACAAACTATACTGCATTCACAGAATTAGTTGCATCTTTAGGAATTAGAGCTAAGTAATTTAAACTTAAATAACTTGTAAAAAGGGAACTACTTTTGTAGTTCCCTTTTTTTTTATATAATTAAAATTCTTCGTTTAACTTATCATAATAATACTTCTAGTAAAATACAAATAATAAAAAATATCGGGATATAAATGTTATTAACAAAAAAGAGTGAATATGCATTACTTTCTTTGATCTCAATTGCAAAAAGTGAGAACCCTAAGAATGTAGATGTTTTATCAAGAGAATTAGATATATCAAAATCATTTTTAGCAAAAATTATGCAGAATCTTGCAAAGCATGATTTAGTAGTTTCTCACAGAGGTGTAAACGGTGGGTTTGCACTAAAGAAGCAATGGGATGAAATTACAATTTTAGAAATCACAACTGCAGCAGAAGAAAAAATCCCTTCTGTATTTGAATGTTCACCTTCACTTGGAAACTGTCCAAGTCAAAGAGCAATGGCTTGTTCTATTTGGCCATTATTAAACAACCTTCAAAACAGAATTAATGGATTCCTAGAAGAACTTACTTTAAAAGATATCGCTTCATGACTTTATTCCATATCTCACATACAGATTTAGATGGATATGGTTGTCATCTTATTACAAAAGAGTATTTCAAAGAGGGATATTTCTACAATGCAAATTATGGTTTAGAAGTAAAACTGTGTATAGCTAAAGTTTTAGAAGAAATTCTAAATCATAAAGATGAAGAGATTTTATTTATAATCTCTGATTTAAATCTTACTTTACATGAATCAAAAGATTTAGATGAAAAAATAAACAAACTAATAAAAGATGGATTTAATATCAAACTTCAATTATTAGACCATCATGCAACAGGACAAAAGAGTGCTGATAAATACCATTGGTATTATTTAGATACTACTAGATGTGCTACAAAAATTGTATATGACTATATGTCTGAAGAATTAGATGGATTTGAACTAGATACAAACAAATGGTTATCTCCTTTAGTTGATGCTATTAATGCTATTGATATTTGGTTAGATGATCAACACAAAAACTTTGAGTTTGGAAAAGTTTTATTAATGATGGTTACAAAAGCAAGAGAAGTAAACAATATTCTTTTTGCTGATTTAAACAGAGAGTATAGAATCTTCTTATTAAAAGAAGCAGTTAAATTCTTAGATGAAAAAGATGGAAATATCAAATTAGATAATGAAATCCATTTTATGAAAAAAGAGTTTTTAAAACTAGATTCAAAAGATGATACTTTAGACAACCTAAGTGCTAAGTACTTAGTAAAAACATTAGCTGAAGTAAAAGATAGACTTACAGTTACATACAAAGGCCACAAAGGACTTTTAACTTACTGTTTAGGATCTATTTCAATTCCAGCAAATGCTTTCTTAAAAGCAAATGATGATTATGATTTCTTCATTGATGTCGGAAGAAAAGGAAATGCTTCATTTAGAGCTGACGGAAAAGTAGATGTTTCACAAATGGCACAAAAACTTGCAAATGGTGGAGGACATGTAAATGCCTCAGGTGCAAAGTTTGAAGACTTCAAAGAAACTATTCATATAGAAGAAGTAAAGAAATACATCCAAGGGAAGTTAGATAGGATCTAACTTCTTTTTGCTTATATAAAACCCACTACACAACTTTTATTTAACTACAAAAAATAATCAAAATCTAAATAATTAACCTATCTATTATTAAAAATATGTAAAGCTATTAAAAACTAGTATATTTGTTATTTTATTATCAAATGTAAAAATTTAAAAGGATAAATCATGAATAAAGGTTTACAAGTTTTAACATTAGGTGCAGTTGCATTACTTTTTAGTGCTTGTGCAAGTAGTAGTTCTCAACAAAATACACTAATAAATGATCCATCATTATTAAAACAATCTACTAAAGATGAAAGTGTTTATTCTTACATTAAAGAAGATACAAACTTCAAACAATACAGTAGAGTACTGGTGCCTCAAATCCAAATAAAAAATGACAATGAAAATAAAATTGATACAGCTTTAGTTAGAGAAATATCAAACTATTTCACTTCGCAGTTAAGTAATAATTTAAATGGAGTTGTAAAAAACAACCCAGGAAATGAAACATTAATCTTAGAAGTTGGAATAGACTCAGTTGATGTGGGATATGAAAAACTAAAAGTATGGCAGTTTATTCCAATCTCATTAGCTGTAACAGCTATTAGTAGAGGAACTGGAATTGCTGATAAAGATTTAAATGTAGCTATTGCATTAAGATTGACTGATCAACAAACAAAAAGTTTAATTGCTATGGCAGTAGATACTAGAAAAAAAGAAGGAATTAAGAAAGCTGAAGAGTTACAGTTTTCAGATGTAAAACCACTATTAGATAAATGGGTAGTAGCAATTACAAATAGATTAGAAGAGTTAAACAATTAAAATAAGTATATTTGATTTTTAAAAAACAATTTGCGTCTAAAGTAGTTTTGAATTAAACTATTTTAATGGGTATTTATTTTTTAAATAGATACATAAATTGATAAATTAAATAAATATATTGATAAGTTAAACAAAACTAATTATAATGTGTAACAAATAAAATTATAAAGGATATAAAATGGAGTGTGAATTTCCAAGTGTAAATTCTAATAGTGAAGAGATTATCGAAATTTTTAAAAATACAAAAACTATAGCTATCGCAGGATTATCTCCAAATGAAGAGAAAGCTTCTAATAGAGTTGCTCAATATCTTAAAAATGCTGGGTTTAAGATTGTACCAATCTATCCAAAAGAGGATGAAATCTTAGGTGAAAAAGTATATAGAAGCCTAGAAGAGATTCCTTTTAAAATTGATATGGTTGATATTTTCAGAAAGCCTGATGCTATTGCTGCTGTTGTTGATGCTGCAATTAAAAGAGGAGATATTGATACAGTATGGACTCAATTAGGTTTAGTAAACAATGAAGCTGCTAAAAAAGCTGAAGAAGCTGGAATGAAAGTAGTACAAAACAAATGTACTAAGATTGAGCACGCAAACTTTTTCTAGATTCTAAATTATATATGAATCTTATTTTTTGATGTGTTGTTAAGTACAAGCTTTGCAACACATCCAGATTTACCATCTTTTCTATTTTTGATAGAGATTTTAGCTCTTAGTGCATCTGCTGCATTTTTTGCTAAGAATAATCCAAGACCAACACCACTTTGATTACCAAATCTTTTAAATGGTGCAAATAAATCTACTTTTTCATCAATACCAGTACCTTCATCAGTTACAGTAATTACTATTTTTTCTTTAGTTTTTTTAAGTCTAATAGCAATAGATTTATCATCTGGTGTAAACTTAATAGCATTTTGTACAAAGTTCTGTAGTATTTGGTTAAATAAAGTAACCTGCATAGAAGTCTCTAAATGATTTACGTTTGAGAAGAATGTAATAATGATATTTTTTTGTGCTGAAAGCATTCTATAATCATTTGCTTTTTTCTTCATATATTCAACTAAATCAAGTTCAACTGTTTGTTCAAACTGAGCACCCTCAGCACGACCAATGTCTAAAATAGATGAAATCATTTTATTCATATCATCAATTTGTTTTACAGTTAATTGAAGTGTTTCTTCATATACTTCTGGTTCTCTTTTTTTTCTAAGAGTTACTTCATTTTTTAGTTTCATTACAGCAAGTGGAGTTTTAAGCTCATGAGCTGCTCCAATAAATAGCTCTTTTTTAAACTTTACATATGTTTCAATTCTATTAGTAAGGGAGTTAATAGAGTCTGATAGAGAGTGAAACTCTATAGGTAAATCTTTTTTATCAATTTGAGTAAGAGAATTCTCATCCATATTTGATAGTTTTTTATTAATTTGCAAAATAGGTTTAAGTAGTGATTTTGAAACTACTAGTGAATAAATAAGCATTAATAAAAAGCCAGGAATGGCAAGAATAAATAGATTTTTGAAAATAATAGAGTATAAAAGTTCTCTTTCAAAATTGATATTTCTAACAATTTGAATGAATCTTTTTTTCTTTAAATCAAAAGGATATAAAAGCTTGATATAGAAATTATCTTCTTTTTTATATGTGAAAAACTTGTAGTTTTTTAACTTTGGATTATTTACTATATCTATAGTGATATCGTCATTTTGAATTAGTTTAAGACCTTCAAAATCGATTTTTTTACTATGAGAAGCTTTGTATATTTTTTTTGCATCTTGAAGCATGTTTTTTTGAATGTTTTCATAAATTGTGCTTCTTGAGTATTCGTAGAAAATAAAAGAAAGTGTAATAATAAAAAGCGAAGTAGCAATAATCAATTTTGTATAAAACTGTTTATAAATACTCTTCGCTTCCATTATACCAACCTAAATTAGGATTTTTTTAATTTAAAGTTTCTTACTTTTCTTCTTCTGTATTATCTGGGTAACAGAATCTGTAACCTCTTCTTCTAATTGTTTCAATAGTAGAGATATTTAATGGTTTATCCATTTTTTGTCTAATTTGGTTAATAGCAACCTCAATTACATTTGGAGTTACTAATTCTGGTTCTTCCCAGATTGCATCTAATAATTGCTCTTTAGATACGATTTGATCTCTGTGTCTTGCTAAGTGAGTTAATACTTCAAAAGGTTTACCTTTTAATTCAATCTCTTCACCAGCGTATTCGATTTTTTCTTCATCTGGATTAATTGATAAATCATCGATTTCGATTACATTTGTACCACCAAATCTTAATCTAGCTTCAATTCTAGCTAATAAAATATCGAAATCAAATGGTTTTTTAATGAAGTCATCAGCACCAGATTTTAATGCTTCAATTTCAGATTCTTTATCATCTCTTGCTGAAATGATAACTACTGCTGTTCTTGAACTTCTGTTTTTTACGATTTTACATAACTCAATACCATCACCATCTGGTAACATCCAGTCTGTTAATACTAAATCATAATTTCTGATATCAATAAAGTATTCTGCATCTTTATAGTTCTCAGCTGCATCTACTTGATATCCAAAATCAGTAAGACCTTCTTGTAAAGTTCTGTTAAGTGTAATTTCGTCTTCAATTATTAAAATTCTCATATATTTTTGATCCCTTAAATTTAAGTTAAGTTTAAATTTTGTCGGAATTGTACCATAAAAAAAACAAAATTTAAAGGTTTTTTAAGCTAAATTTCAAAATTTGTATGGAATTAGGGTTTTTTAGGGAAATTATAAGTTATATTAATTCTTTATTAACTAAGAATCGCTAGAATGTTGGCAATTAAATAATTTAAGGATAAATATGAAAAAGATAGTTACAAGTATAGTAGCGACATTGGCAATCGCAACTACTTCATTAAGTGCAGCTGATTATTATGCAACAGTTGATGGAGAAAAAATAACAAAACAAGATGTTGCTGTTGTATTACAAGATCCAAGAATTAAATTCGATACTTTACCAAAAAATGCACAAAAACAAGTTTTAGAACAAATCATTAATAAAAAACTTTTATCAAAAAAAGCAATGGCTGATGGTATTCAAAATGACAAAGAATATAAAGAAGCTTTAGCAAAAATGAAACAAGATTTAGCTTTCCAATTATGGCAAAAAAAGCAAATTGAAAAAATGAACAAAGAAATTACTGATAAAAAGAAAAAAGATTTCTACGATAAAAATAAAGAGAAATTTAAAGTTCCTGCTTCATTACAAGCAAGACACATTTTATTAAAAACTGAAAAAGAAGCAAAAGATATTATTAAAGCTTTAGACAAAGCATCTAAAAAAGAAGCAAAATTTATTGAATTAGCAAAATCTAAATCAACTGGTCCTTCAGGTCCAAAAGGTGGAGATTTAGGAAAATTCCAAGCTAACCAAATGGTTCCAGAATTTGCAAAAGCAGCAGAAGCTTTAAAGAAAAACACTTACTCTAAAACACCAGTAAAAACGCAGTTTGGTTACCATGTAATCTACTTAAACGACAAAACTCCAGGTAAATCATTATCTTTTAATGAAGTAAAGGGTAATATTTCACAAATGTTATTAGGGAATGCTTACAATAAAAAAGTAAAAGAAATCACTGATAATTTAAGAAAAAAAGCAAAAATTGTAATTAAATAAAAAATCAAGGAGATCAATTTGGGTGTATTAGATGTTGTAAAACCAGGAGTATTAACAGGAAGTGAAGCAAAAAAACTATTTGCATATGCAAAAGAGAATAAGTTTGCTATTCCTGCAGTGAATGTTGTAGGTACTGATTCTGTTAATGCTGTTTTAGAAAGTGCAGCAAAAGTTAACTCGCCAATTATTATTCAGTTTTCAAATGGTGGTGCACAGTATTTCGCTGGTAAAGGTCTAAAAACAGCTGACGCTGCAGTATTAGGTGGAATTAGTGGAGCACAACATGTTCACATGATGGCAGAAGCATACGGAATTCCAGTAATCTTACATACTGATCACGCTGCTAGAAAATTATTACCATGGATTGATGGTTTATTAGAAGCTGGTAAAGCTCACTTTGATAAAACTGGAAGACCTTTATATACTTCTCACATGTTAGATTTATCTGAAGAATCTTTAGAAGATAATATTGGTACATGTGTTGATTACTTCAAAACTATGAACGAACTTGATATGATGATTGAAATCGAATTAGGTATCACAGGTGGAGAAGAAGATGGTGTTGATAACACTGATGTTGACAACGCATTATTATATACTCAACCAGAAGAAGTATGTTATGCATATGAGCAATTATCTACTGTAAGTGAAAACTTCACAATTGCAGCTTCATTTGGAAATGTACATGGTGTTTACAAGCCAGGTAACGTTGTATTATCTCCAAAAATTTTAGATAACTCTCAAAAATTCATTGCTGAAAAACACAATACAGATGCTAAAGCAGTAGACTTCGTATTCCATGGTGGTTCAGGTTCTGAATTATCAGAAATTAGAGAAGCTATTGATTATGGTGTTATCAAAATGAACATTGATACTGATACACAATGGGCATTCTGGGATGGTGTTAGAGCTTATGAAGCTAAAAATAGAGATTATTTACAAGGGCAAATTGGTAACCCAGATGGTGAAGATAAGCCAAATAAATCTTACTATGATCCAAGAAAATTCTTAAGAGCTGGACAAGAGTCTATGATTGCAAGGCTTGAAGTAGCATTTTCTGATTTATGTTCGTTAGATAAAAACTAATTGAATGGAAGCTTTAGGCTTTCATTCAGTTATTTAGTTTTTCTTTTTTTGTTTCTAGTTTTAGAAACCCTTTTTTCATTGATCTTAAAATTATATTCTAGATATTTCTTAGTTAAAAAATCCGAACTATTATACATCTCATCTAACACAGTTTTTACTTTCCAAACATTTATGTTCTCATGTTGGGAAATTCTTTTTTTTAGTTCTATGTTGTTCTTGTTGTATATTTCAATAATCTGTTCTATTGGAAAATCATCGAGGAAAGGATAGGAAGAGAGTGATTTTCCATGTTCTTTTTTGTAACTGTATAGCAAAGATAATGCAAACAGTTCGGGAATCCAGTTTGAACCAGATGAAAGCTTTGTAGCGAATAATGATGTTAAATATTTATAATATACTTTCATAGGTTCTAAGTTCTTGGCAATATTACTCATTAAAACAGACTTGTGTTTATTACTAAAAATATAATACAGCGTGTTTGTAGTAATTATGTTTTGATCTAAATATTTGTGGAGAGAACAAATGTTTGTATCTAGAAAATTAAATTCTTTGTCTGTAATATCAACAGTTAAAGGAGACTCTTTTTTGATATCTTCTTTTTTATACTCTCTTAATAAATGATGAACAATCATTAAAAGAGTGTCAAGTTTTAATTTTTGAAGATTAACACTTTGACATTGTTGCATTACAAGATTAAATTGTCTGTTTTGTTCCATAATATTTCCAAAAAACTATTTAACTTAAAATCAGATGGTATTTTAGACTATTTTTCAAATTAATTCTTCTTTTTTTGTGCTAAATTAATTGTTCATTAGTGCTTATTTTATAGTTTATTCATGCTATAATAATGCATGAAAAAAGAAACCCTAGAAAAAAGAACTAAAATTGCTAACGATATTATGTTCTATATCTATACACACATTGAAACAAATATTGATATTGAAGAATTAAGCTATGACCTTGGTGTATCTAAGTTTCATATGCATAGAATTTTTAAAGATGCCTTTGGGAAAAATATCTATGAGAGTATTAAATCTATTAGATTACAAAAAGCATCCAATCTTCTTTTGACAAACAAGTATTCAACTATTTCTGATATTGCTAACCTTTGTGGATATTCATCTCAATCCTCTTTTATTAAAACCTTTAAAGAAAGATTTGAAATGACACCTAAGCAGTGGAGAAATGGAGGATATAAAGAGTACTCAAATAAAATTCTTCAACAATCAACTAGTGCTACAAAATCAACAGCAAGTTTTGATATTAAACCAACTATTGTAAAAATGCCATCAATGCAGAGTTTTTATATAAGAAATCTAGGATATAACGTAAATATAAAAGATACTTGGCAGAAACTTCAAGTATTTAGATTATCAAACAATATAAATAATTACCAAGAAATTGCACTTTTCCATGATAATCCTACAATTACACCTTTAAGTCAGTGTCAATATATTGCTTGTGTTGTCCCAGAAGTAATAGAAGAGGTAAAAAGTGATAGGCTTCCAAAGTTTCAAATAGCAGATGGAATATATGCAAAGTTTGATTTAAAAGGTAGACATGGAGATATGCTAAAGTTTATTCACTGGGTTTATCATGAGTGGTTGCCTCAAAGTGAATATGAAACAACAACAAAACCTTCATATGCTGTATATAAAAAGAATAACTTCTTAGATAATGACAATAACTTTGAAGTTAGTTTTTATGTATCAATACAGTTTTAATGATTAGAAGACTAATCAGGTCTTTTAATCATATAACCACTACCTCTAATATTTATAATAAAATCCTCTTTTAAAATCTTTTTGACTCTATTAACTTCAGCTCTAATAGTTGCATTATCTATATCTTCACCATCATAAGCATACTCTCTAAACATATCATAGTTTACTACTAAACTTCTATTTCTACATAATAGCTCAATAATAAGAAGTTGACGTTTTGGAAGAATGTGTGGTTCGTTGTTAAAGTATAAAGTCATAGTTTCATAATCAAAACTATAAGCCTTTGATAAACGCTTATGTTGTTGGGGAACTATTCTAGTTTTTAGAATTTTGTTTATTCTAATAGTTAGTTCTTTTAAATGAAAAGGTTTTTTTAGATAATCATAACATCCAATATCAAAAGCTCTAGAAATATCTTCTATATCAATAAGTGCTGAGATATAAATAGTAGGTATTTCTCTTTTTTGCTCATGAAGTCTCTCAAGAATAGTAAAACCATCAATATCAGGAACATTAATATCAAGAATTAATAAATCAAACTTCTCTTTATCAAGAAGTTCTAAACACTCAGTTCCAGTATTTGTACTTTTTATTATATGACCTGTTGAACTTAAATACTCAACAATCATTTCATTTAACATAAAGTCATCTTCTAATAATAGTATTTTCATTTAATTCCTTTAAAGGTATAAGTAAAGCTGCTATAGTTTTCCCCTGATTCTAAACTAATTCCAACATTCTCTTCACTACATATTCTTTTTACAAGGTTTAGACCAAGTCCAAAACCTTCTTTTGTATTCTCTTCCCTATAATACTCTTCAAATATTTTTTGATGGTCAAGTATCTGTTTTGAATTACTTCTAATCACTAAATCACAATGGGAGTTTTTACTTAGGATTATTACATCAATAGTTTCATTTGCAAAGGTGTATTTAATAGCATTTGTTAGGTTGTTATCTACAATTCTTTGAAGTTTTATTTCATTGAAATTAAGAACAATTTCATCTTCATTATTTACAAAATTAAATTCCAGTTTAGACTTTCTTGCGCTTTGTGAAAAGAAATCAATTCTACTTCTAATAAAATCAACAATATTAATATCATGTTTTGCTACATTTACTTGATCTTTTTTAATTAAGTAAGCTAAATCATCATAAATACTAAATAGATTTTTCATAGCAACTTCAATATTTGATAAATATTTGTTTTTACCATGTTCCATTTCATACATCTCAATATTTCCCATAATAACAGATAAAGGAGTATTGGTTTCATGTACTGCATGTTTTAAAAACTGCTTTTGAGCAGTTAGTAGATTTTGGGCATATTCACTTTTTACTTCAAGCTCTTCTGACTGATCATTATAATCCTTAGAAGATTGTTGGATTAGATGGGTTAAGGCTTGAAGACTTCTTGCATGTTCACTTATTGGATTCTCAACTATATTATTTGAATTAATATTTTTAATATCATCTTCTTTTTCACTTAAAGCTACAATAGTTAGGGTTTGATTTAAAAGTTCATTATGGTCAACATTATGATAAAACTCCCCATATGTGAAAAAACCAGAAGTAGGAGCTATTTGACAAAAAGGTTTTATTTCCATATCAATCATACTTGGCATATATCTTCTTCTTGCCATACATGAATAGATAAAAAAAGCTTGTGTATCATTAATATCATAATCTTTAAAAAGTGATTCTATAGGATTATTCATAATAAGCTCAACATTACCAAAACCAAGTTTTACAATATCACCTTCATGTAAGTTACCTGCAAAACTAAGACTTCCATCTTTATGTTTATTTATTACAGCTCTTGCTATTGGCAAGCCATTTCTTTGAACAATTAATGGAAACTCAATACCAGTTGCAGGAAGGGATTTTGCCACATAAGAACCTAAGTATTTTTCATAAAACTCTAAAGGTTTTAATCCAGAGATTTTATAAACTCTATTGTTTTTAACTTCTTCAATTTTATGTTCTATTCCAATAGGTGACCAGTTAAAGTTATATGCTGTTGATACTTTTAGAGTATTGGAGTTTAAAGATACTGCAACTGCACCAGAAGTTAGTATCTTATCTTGGGCACAAACAAAGGTTTGTTTGAAGTTTGCATTATCTCCTGCCATTCCTCCACATACTTTAACTTTATTGTTTACATCTTCTATTCCTTTTAGGAACTCTTCACCATTTGTAGAATCTCCATCTGTAAAAGCTATTAATAGTTTAGTGTCTTCCTTACATAGTTTTGATGCTATGTATTTTCCATTTTCATAACTACTTTTATTTGAACAAGACTCTATTTGTAGTTTTACATTTTCAAAAGTAGTAATAGAAATAATAGTTTTTCTTGTACTAACTTCTATATCTTTTATTTCCCCATCTGTTGATGAACCAATACAAATGGCTTGGGGTAAACAATCCAATAGATATTCACATAGTTTTTGTAATACCTCTTTTGAGTTTCCACAAAATATTTGAATAAGTATGTTCTTTTTATTTATAAAGTATGAAAAATCAATAATTTGATTTATGGCTTTATCATCTAATGTATAGTTAAAAGTTTGCATAGAAAAATTGTATCATAAAATATAGTTTTTTTTACAAAAAATAAAAGAAAATTTATCTTTTAAATCCTCGATTTTATGGGCTTTTAAGGGAAAAATTCATTTCGCTATATTCATGCTATACTTGGGCTAAATTTGCGCTATATTTCTCTAGTAAGATTTCATCAGCGGAAAATTTGATTTACTCATATTTACCAAATAAATCTATATAAAAAGGGATAAAAATGTCAACAGAAGAAAAAGTAGTACCGTTAGCAAAGCCAGAGTATAAAGCACAATATGAAAATTTTATTGGTGGACAATGGGTTGCACCATCTAGTAATGAATACTTTGATAACATTTCACCAGTTGATGGAGAAGTTCTAACAAGAATTCCAAGATCAAATGAAGCAGATGTTGATGCTGCTGTTGAAGCTGCAAGTAAAGCTTTTGAGTCATTTAAACTAACTTCAGTAGTTGAAAGATCTACTATGTTAAATAAAATTGCTGATGCTATTGAAGCAAACCTTGAAGCTCTTGCAACTGCCGAGACTTTAGATAATGGTAAAGCAATTAGAGAAACTATGGCAGCTGATGTACCTTTAGTTGTTGATCACTTTAGATATTTTGCTTCTGTAATTAGAGCAGAATCAGGAACTGTATCAGATTTAGATGCAAACACAATCTCTCAAGAAGTTCATGAACCATATGGAGTTGTTGCTCAAATTATTCCATGGAACTTCCCACTATTAATGGCAGCTTGGAAATTAGCACCTGCATTAGCAGCTGGAAATTGTATTGTTATGAAACCAGCATCTGCAACACCTATGTCAATTTTATTATTAATGGAAACAATCCAAGATATCTTACCAGCTGGTACAGTAAATATTATTAATGGTTCAGGTGGAAAAATTGGTAAACACTTATCAACTCACCCAGATGTTAAAAAAGTTGGGTTTACAGGTGAAACTACAACTGGTCAATTAATTATGCAATATGCAACTGAAAATATTATCCCTTCAACATTAGAGCTTGGTGGTAAATCACCAAATATTTTCATGCCTTCAATTATGGAAGCAGATGATGAATTCTTTGATAAAGCAATTGAAGGTTTAGTTCTATTTGCATTTAACTCAGGGGAAGTTTGTACTTGTCCATCAAGAGCATTAATCCATGAAGATATTTATGAGCCATTTATGGAAAGAGTATTAGATAGAATTGAAGCTATCAAATTAGGTGATCCATTAAATCCAAGTTGTATGATGGGAGCACAAGCTTCTGTTTCTCAAAAAGAGAAGATTTTAGAGTATATTAAAATTGGTAAAGAAGAAGGGGCTGAATGTTTAATTGGTGGTGAAGCTTATGATTCTGAAGTACACCCAAATGGAAACTATATCAAACCAACTATCTTCAAAGGTCACAATAAAATGAGAATCTTCCAAGAAGAGATTTTTGGACCAGTACTTGCTGTAACAACATTCAAAACTGAAGAAGAGGCTTTAGAAATTGCAAATGATACTATTTATGGATTAGGTGCAGGTGTATGGTCTAGAGATGCTCACCAATTACATAAATTCTCAAGAGGAATTGAAGCTGGTAGAGTATGGGTGAATTGTTACCACATGTATCCATCTCATGCTTCATTTGGAGGATACAAAAAATCTGGTATTGGTAGAGAAACTCATATGATGATGTTAAACTCTTACAGACACACTAAAAATATCTTAACTTCATTTGATAAAAATGCATTAGGATTCTTTTAATAGATAGCTATTTTAAAATGTATGAGAGTTTTTCTTTCATGCATTTTATTTCATAGGAAAGTATATGGAACTTTTATATTTACTTCTTGTATGTGTATTAATAATCGGCTGTTCTTCTATTTTTATGATTATAAAATTTGACAAAATTATGCAAGAAAAAGAACTATTAAAAAGAAAAGATTCCAAAGAATCAAAAGAAAAGGAATAATCATGGCTACACAAAGATTAGCAGTTACCCAAGAAGCTAGTGAAATAATAGAGAGATTAAAAGGTGAAAATGGAGAGTTGGTTTTTAATCTAAGTGGAGGTTGTTGCGATGGAACAGCTCCTATGTGTTATTCAAAAGATGATTTCTATGTACCTTCAAGAAATGTAAAACTTGGTCAGATTTGTGGTTGTGATTTTTATATGGATTCTCAACAGTTTGAGTATTTTAAACATTCACATATAACTGTAGATGTGAAAAAACAAACAGCTTTTGGTAATTCATTTTCTTTGGAGATTGATTTAGGATATCAGTTTTTAACAGTTTCTAGAATATTTAGTGACGAAGAGTATAAAAACCTAGAAGAAGTTTAATTCTTCTTAGGTTCATTTGTAACTAAAGCTAAGTTAGTTAAATCATATTTTTGTAGTAAATCAAGAACTTTTACTACTCTTTCATAAGCTACTTTTTTATCTATTCTTACAACTACAGCTTTTTGTTTATTTTCAATTGCTTTTAGATTATCTTCTAAGGAATCAAAAGATACTTCAATACCTTTTATAGCAAGTTTGTCTTTTGCAAGTTCTATAAATACCTGTTCTTCATCTACTTTCATCTCTTTTGCATTAGATGTAGGTAAATCTAAAATTAATGCTAATTCATCTTTTTTAAATACAGAAGTTACCATAAAAAATAGAAGTAAAATAAATACAACATCAATTACAGGAGTTAAGTCTAACCCTAAGGGTTCTCTTCTTTTCATTTACTCTAATCCAGTAATATCTTTTTTGGCTTTTAACTCAATAGCATCAAGTGCAGAGATAAAATGATTATAAGCTAAGTGATGAGGTATTGCTACAATTAAACCAGCAATTGTTGTAATAAGAGCAATAGCAATTCCATTTGAAAATACAGTTGGGTCTCCTAGACCACTTTTAGAGATGGCTTCAAAAGATTTATAAACTCCAATTACAGTTCCAAGTAATCCAAGAAGTGGAGCAATAGTTGCTATATTTTTAATATATGTAAGTCCAGCTTCTAGTTTTTTTACTTCATATTCAATTTGCGCATAAATAGAAGATTGTTCACCTGATTGGATTTTTGTTTGGATTTTTCTAATCATTGCATTTTTTCTAGGTAGTGTGAAAAGTTTCCATAAGATTATAGTAAATCCTATAATATTTAAAGCAATTAAGATATATACAATAATTCCACCCTTATCAATATATTCCATTAAATTCATAAATACCCCATTTTGTTTTTTGTAATTGTACAAAAATTATATTAACAAATGGTACAATTGCCAAATGATTTATACTAATTCACCAGTTCAAAAAACAGTTTTTAACAACCATGAAATCTTTGTAAAAAGGGATGATTTATTATCTCAAAACTTTTCAGGAAATAAAGCAAGAAAATTCTATTACTTTTTAAAACATGACTTTCCAAATATTAAAAAAATAGTATCTTATGGCTCTGCCCAATCAAATGCAATGTATTCAATCTCTGCTTTATGTAAAATCAGAGGTTGGGACTTTGATTATTATGTGGATCATATAGCTTCATACCTAAAAGAAAATCCAATAGGAAACTATAAAGAAGCATTAAATAATGGAATGAATATTATTGAAGGAAGTATCCCAAATAGTTTTGAAGAAACTACTATGTATATTCCTGAAGGTGGTGCTTCAAAAGAAGCAGCATTTGGATTAGAAGTTTTAGCTCAAGAGATTATACTTTGGGCAAAAGAGAATGAAATAGATGAATTAAAGGTATTTTTACCCTCAGGAACTGGAACTACAGCACTATTCTTACAAAAGTACTTACCCTTTGAAGTTTTAACTTGTGCTTGTGTTGGTGATGAAGAGTATTTACAAAAGCAATTTGAAGAGCTTGAAAAAGAGAACTTCCCAACAATACTAAAAAGAAAAAAGAAATATCACTTTGGAAAACTTTATAAAGAGTTTTATGAAATTCATAAAGAGTTATTAAAACAAACAAATATAGAGTTTGATTTGCTTTATGATTCTTTGGGTTTTATGGTTTTAGATGACTATTTAAACTCGAATTCTTTAAAAAATGGTGAAAAAGTTTTATATATTCATCAAGGTGGATTAATTGGAAATATTTCAATGAAACAAAGATATATTCATAAATATGATAATAAATGAGGATTCATTTATAATTAAAAGTTTTATTTATTCCATTTCTGCTAAGATATATTCACAATTGAAAAATAAGATATATAAAAAATGCTAAGTAAAAACGAACGTAAAATTTTAAGACTTATAAAGTATGCTCCAACGCTAATAGTACTTACACTAATTATAATTAGTTCTTACCTTTTCTTTTTAGATAGGCAAGTTCATTATGAAGAAAATATACAAAATTTAAAAAAATCCTTTATTGAAGATAGAAAAGAGAATGTTAAATACGAAGTAAACAGAGTTTACGAATACATTTTATATGAAAAACAAAATAGTGAAGCAAAACTAAAAACAAGTATAAAAAGTAGAGTAGATGAAGCTTATGAAATCATGGACTTTATTTATGAAAAATATAAAGACACAGAAACAAAAGAACAAATAAAACAAAGAATCAAAGACTCACTTAGAACTTTTAGGTTTAATAAAAATAGGGGATATTTTTATATCTATGCTTTAGATGGAGTAAATATTTTACATCCATTAAAACCTGAGCTTGAAGGTGTAAATCTTATTAACTTCCAAGATAAAAGAGGTACTTACATATCAAAAGAGATCAAAAAAGGTTTCGAAAAACAAGATGGTCTTTTTTATGAATTATTTTGGAATAAACCAGATGATTTACAAAATCAGTATAGAAAAATCACATATAATAAAATCTTTAAGCCATATAACTGGTACGTTGGGACAGGTGAGTACGTAAAAGATTTTGAAGAGAATTTAAAAGAAAAAATTCTTTCTTATATTAATATCATTACTTATTCAAGAAATGGATATGTATTTGTAACTCATTATGATGGAAGATATTTAGCCCATGTAAAAAGAGAGTATATTGGATTAAATAGAATCAATCTTAGAGATAAAAATGGTTATGAAATCACAAAAGGTATTATAAAAACCGCAAAAGAGGGTGAAGGTTTTATCTCTTATATTGGAACAATTAAACCAGAAACAAAAGAACCAGGCTCTAAAACTACTTTTGTAAAAGGTTTCCAAGACTGGAAATGGGCAATAGCCACAGGCTTTTATACAGATGAATTAGAAAAAGAGTTAAGTTTTATTGAGCAAAAAGCAAATAGAGAAAATCAAGAAAAAATACTTGAAATTCTGATTGTAACTCTTCTTTTAACTATTATTTTTATTGGTGCATCTATGTATCTATCGAAGGTTTTAGAGTTTAGATTTATTAAGCATAAAAAAGAGATGTTTAAACAAATAGAGAAAAATAGAAAAAAAGACACTATGCTTTCTCAACAATCAAAAATGGCTGCAATGGGTGAAATGATACAAAATATTGCCCACCAATGGCGACAACCACTAGCTGCAATTACCACTATTTCAACGGGAATAAAATTCAAACAAGAGTATGATATTTTAGAAAAACATGAAATAGATGATGGTATGGATAGTATAAATACTACTTCTCAATATTTATCTCAAACAATTGAAGATTTTAGAGAGTTTTTTAATCCAGATAGAAAAGTTACATACTTTAATTTATCAGATGTTTTTGAGAAAACTTTAAAGCTTTTAGAGACACAATTAAAGTATAAAGATATAGAAGTTATTTCAAATACTTGTGATGTAAATATCTTCGGATATAAAAACGAATTAATGCAAGTTTTTATAAATTTGATTAATAACTCTAGGGATGAATTTGAAAAAAATGAGCAAAAAAATAGACTTATTTTTATAGATGTTATTGAAGATGAAGATAGAGTATTTGTAAAAATAAAAGATAATGCTGGTGGAATAAAAGAAGAGATAATTTCTAAAGTTTTTGATTCATATTTTACTACAAAAGACGAAGAAAAGGGCACTGGTATTGGTCTTTATATGTCAAGGGAAATTATAGAAAAGCATATGCATGGACATATAAAAGTTGTTAATGAAGAGTATATTTATGATAATGAAAATCATAAGGGTGCATTATTTGAAATTGAGTTAAACAAAAAAAAGTTTGACTAATTGTTCTTTGGATATTTTATAAGTTAAAATTTTACATAACTTTAGATATAATATCTAACTATGAAAAAGAAGAATATTATATTAATTGGTTTTATGGGTGTTGGTAAGGGTACAATTGCCAGAGGGTTAGTTAAAGCATCTGATATGTTAGCTATTGATACGGATGATTTAATCGAGAGTATGGAAAACAGAAAAATCAAAAAAATTTTTGAAGAAGAGGGTGAACCGTACTTTAGAAATTTAGAGAAAAAAACTGCATTATGGTTGGAAAATAGTGTTGATAATACTATTATCTCAACTGGTGGTGGATTCTATAAACAAGAAAATATTAAAGAAATTGGAAAGATTATTTACTTAAAGTCATCATTCCAAGGTATATTAGATAGAATCAACGCTGCTCCAAACGCTGCAAGAAAACTTAAAAAAAGACCTCTTTTACAAAATCTAGACGAAGCTACTGCACTATTTGACACAAGAGCACCTCAATATGAAGCTGTTGCTGATATTGTTGTTGATGTTGAAAAAAAGCCGTTAGAAGATATTGTTGAAGAAATATTAGGACAAATTTAAATGAAAATTATTAATACAAGTGATTCAAACTTCAAAGATGAGTTTGATGGTATTTTAGCTAGGGCAAAAAGTGATATTAAGGGTGTTTCATCAATTGTAATGAATATCATTGATGAAATTGTTGAAGAGGGAAATGAAGCATTAAAGAGACACATTGAAAAGTTTGATAAGTGGGAAGTAAAATCAGACGAAGATTTAATGATCTCTCAAGAAGAAATGAAAAAAGCTTATGAAAATATCGACGATAATTTAAAAGCTGCATTACACACTGCATACGACAGAATCAAAGCTTACCATGAAAAACAATTACCAAAATCTTGGTTGGATTTCGAAAAGAACGGGACAATCTTAGGACAAAAAGTAACTGCTGTTGATAGAGCTGGTTTATATATTCCTGGTGGAAAAGCTGCTTATCCAAGTTCACTACTTATGAATGCTGTTCCTGCAATCGTTGCTGGTGTTGAAGAAATCATCGTATGTACTCCAACTCCTGATAATGAAGTAAATGAGTTATTACTTGCAGCATGTCACTTATGTGGAATTTCAAAAGCTTATAAAGTAGGTGGGGCTTCTGCTGTTGCTGCTATGGCTTATGGAACACAAACTATTCCAAAAGTAGACGTAATCACAGGTCCAGGAAATATCTTTGTTGCTACTGCTAAAAAGTTAGTATTTGGTGAAGTAAATATTGATATGATTGCAGGACCATCTGAGATTGGTATTTTAGCTGATGAAACTGCTAAACCAAAATATTTAGCTATTGATTTATTATCTCAAGCTGAGCATGATGAAATGGCAAGTTCAATTATGATTACTACATCTGAAAAAGTGGCAAATGAAACTTCTGTTGAAGTTGAGAACTATTTACAAACTTTAGAGAGAGAAGAGATTGCAAGAAAATCTATCGAAGATAGAGGTGCAATTATTATCACAAAAGATATGACAGAAGCTCTTGAACTTATGAATGAAATTGCTCCAGAGCACTTAGAAGTAATGACTCAAAACTCTTTTGAATTATTACCATATATCAAACATGCAGGTGCGATTTTCTTAGGTGAAAACACTCCTGAACCTATTGGTGATTATATTGCTGGTCCTAACCACACATTACCAACAGGAAGCACAGCTAAGTTCTACAGCCCATTAAACGTTGAGAACTTTATGAAAAAAAGCTCTATTATTAACTTCTCAAAAAATGCAATTGATGAGTTAGGTGAAGCTTGTGCAATCTTAGCAGATACAGAAGGGCTTACGGCTCACGCAAAATCTGTTAGAGTTAGATTAGAAGACAAGTAATAAAAAGGCTTTTGGTTAAGGCCTTTTGATATTAAATAAAAATTTATAAAAAATAAAGCCCTTTTGACTAAGGACAATGTATAAGGAATACTATTATGGCATCATTTAAAGACTGGTTTACAGAAGATGAAGATGATATGTTTATGGGAAGCCCTAGATCAAAATTTTTTGATGTAAGTAGAGAAGCTTCTCAAGATGTTGTTGAAGAAGAGTGGGATAAAGTTGTTGAAAAACTTGCAGTTTTAGAGATGATGTTATCAGAAGGAAAAGGTGAGGAATTTGATATTAACAAAGCAATTGAAGATTACAAATTCAACAATGAAAAAGAGGTTGAAAGCATGAAGAAAGGTCTTTATGTTGAGTTCTCTGGTGAGATTATTTGTAGATTAGATTCTTAAGAAGTAAGGTATATTGTGGAAGAGTTACAACAGGTTAAAGATCAAATTAGAACATTCGTAGAAGAGTGTAAAGATGAAAAAAGTTTAGTTTTATTAGATAAATTAGCAACTGGAAAGATGTTAAGATCTAAACTTATTTTAAAAATTGCAGGAATCACTGAAGAGTCAGTTAGACTTTGTGCTGTTATTGAGATGATTCATGCGGCATCATTATTACATGATGATGTTATTGATGAAGCTGATACAAGAAGAGGACAACCATCAGTAAATGCTTTATATGATAATAAAACATCTATCATGTTTGGAGATATTTTATATTCTAAAGCCTTTACAGAACTTGCAATGATGGATAGAAAAATTGCCCATACAGTTGCAAATGCAGTTACACTTTTAAGTATTGGTGAAATGTTAGATGTTGATTTAACAGAAACATTTAATAGCTCATACGATAAATACAATGATATGATTTATAAAAAAACTGCTTCATTAATCGAAGCGTCGGCAAAATCAGCAGCTATTCTTATTGGATTAGATGAAGATAAATATGCATTATATGGTAAAAACTTAGGTTTAGCATTCCAAATGATTGATGATATTTTAGATATTACTCAAGACTCACAAACATTAGGAAAACCTGCAATGCTTGATTTTGTTGAAGGTAAAGTAACTATTCCATATTTATTATTACATGAAAGATTAGAAGACAAATCAAAATTAGAATCTTTATATAAAAAAGAGTTATCTGATGAAGAGAGTTCTTGGATAAAAGAACAAATGAATGAAACAAATGCATTAGAAGACTCTATTAAATTAGCAAAAGATTTAGGAAATGAAGCTATTTCTGCTGTAGAAGGTGAAGCAAATAGTGAAACACTTATATTTATTATGAAAGCGATGATTGAAAGAGAGTTTTAGATGAGTTATTTAATAATTAGTTTTTCTCACAAAAATACAGATATTGAAATGAGAGAAAAATTAGCATTTGGCGGCGATGAAGATAAAAGTAGATTTATAAAATCAGTTTTAGATGATGAAACAACAAAAGAGGCTGTTTTATTATCTACATGTAACAGAGTTGAGATTATTACAAGATCATCGAATGTTAAAAGAAGTTCTGAGAATATTTTAAGAAAGTTATCTTCATACTCTTCATTAGACTTTGACACTTTATACGATAGAGCAGATATTTATGATAATGATGGTGCAATTCACCACTTATTTACTGTAGCATCTGCTTTAGATTCACTAGTAATTGGTGAAACTCAAATTGTTGGACAATTAAAAGATGCCTTTAGATTCTCTCAAGGTAAAGGTTACTGTTCAACAAATATTACTAGAGCTATGCATTTTGCATTTAAGTGTGCAGCAGCAGTAAGAAATGCAACATCTTTAGGAACTGGTTCTGTATCAGTTGCTTCTACAGCAGTTGCAAAAGCAAAAGATATTATTGGAAATACAACAGGTGTAAAAGCACTAGTAATTGGTGCTGGTGAAATGAGTGAACTTACTATTAAGCATCTTTTATCATCAGGTTTTGATGTTGTATTAACAAGTAGAGATACAAAAAAAGCTCAAATTTTAGCTGATAGTTTTGATAAGCCAGTAGCTGTTGAGCCTTATTCTGAATTAACAAGATTATTAGGTGAAATGCCTGTAATGATTACTGCAACTTCTGCACCATATCCAATCATTACAAAAGATAACACTCCAAGTGCATCATTTAACAGATATTGGTTTGATATTGCAGTACCAAGAGATATTGATGATATTGATATGTCTGGACTTGATATTTATTCAGTAGATGATTTACAAGATATTGTAAATGAAAACATGACTTTAAGGGCTGAACAAGCAAAAACTGCTTATTCAATCGTAAGCAAAATGTCTGTTGAATTCTTTGATTGGTTAAAATCTTTAGAGATTGAACCAGTGATTAAAAACCTTTATGTAAAAGGTAATGATGTAATTGAAAAGAAAGTTCAAAATGCAATCAAAAAAGGTTTCATAAGATCTGAAGATGAAGCAAATATTAGAAAGCTTTGTGAAACTGTAATTACAGAGTACTTACACCAACCATCACGACAATTAAAAGATATTTCAAAAAATATGGAATGTGATGTAGTCGTTGGAACAGTACAAAATATGTTTGGATTAAGCAGCGACTCTGTAGTAGCTGATAAGTTCAAATGTGACCACTTAACAAAAAATTAAAATAGGAAACAATTAATGAAATTTAGTAGAATGTTTATGCCAACAACTAAAGAGACTCCAAGTGATGCGACACTTGCTTCTCACCAGTACTTAATCAGAGGAGGATTTATTTCTCAATCTGGTGCTGGGCTTTATGATTTTTTACCATTAGGAAAAATTGTTTTAGACAAAATTAGAGCAGTTGTAAAAGAAGAAATGGATAATGCAGGAGCAAACGAGATGTTATGTTCTTTTGTTACTCCTATGTCTTTTTGGGAAGAATCAGGTAGAAACTTAACTATGGGTTCTGAGTTATTAAGATTCAAAGATAGAAAAAATGGTGAGTATGTACTTTCACCTACAAATGAAGAATCTGTTGTAAACATGGTTAAAAACAGAATTACTTCTTATAAAAACCTTCCTTTAAATCTTTACCATATCAACACAAAGTTCAGAGATGAAGCAAGACCTAGATTTGGTCTTATGAGAGGTAGAGAGTTCTTAATGAAAGATGCTTACTCATTCCACGCTTCTCAAGAGTGTTTAATCGAAGAGTTTAACAACATGGAAGAAGCATATAAAAGAGTTTATTCTAGATTAGGACTTGATTTTAGAATAGTAGAAGCTGATTCTGGTGCTATTGGTGGTTCTGGTTCAAAAGAGTTCCACGTTCTTGCAAACTCAGGTGAAGATACTATTGTTGTTTGTCCTACAAGTGAATATGCTGCAAATATTGAAGCTGCAAATAGACAACCTGTTAAAAAAGAAGCATTAGAAACTACTGAAGTTAAAAAAGTTCATACTCCAGCATTAAAATCAATTGAAGAAGTAACTAACTTCTTAGAAATTGACCCATACTACTCAATGAAAGCAGTAATTAAAAAAGCTATTCATGAAGAAACTACTGAAATTGTAGTATTCTTTGTAAGAGGTACTGATGAGCTTGAAGAGACTAAAGCTTGTAATGCAGTTGGTGCATTAGAGATTGAAGATGCTTCTGAAGAGGATTTAGAAAAAGCTGGATTAGTTGCTGGTTTCTGTGGTATTGTAGATTTCCCAAAAGATGTAAGAGTTATCTTTGATATTGAATTAAAAGGTGAAAACAATCTTGTATGTGGAGCAAATGAAGTAGATTACCACTTAACTGGAGTTAATTTAAATGATTTTGATTTAGAATTTGCAAATCTTTATACAGTAAAAGAGGGTGACCTTTGTCCAATTTCAGGTGGAAAATTAGAGTACACTAAAGGTATTGAAGCTGGTCATATCTTCCAACTAGGAACAAAATATAGTGAAGCAATGGATGCAAAATTTTTAGATGCAAATGGTAAAACTCAACCATTTATTATGGGATGTTATGGAATTGGTGTATCAAGACTTGTTGCAGCAGTAATTGAGCAAAATCATGATGACAGAGGTTGTATCTGGACTAAAGAAACAGCTCCATTCTTAGTAGATGTTATTGTATCAAATGCTAAAAAAGAAGATGAACTTGAAGCGGGTATGAAAATCTATGAAGGTTTAAAAGCAAACGGAATCTCAACTATTATTGATGATAGAACTAAAGAGAGATTTGGTTTCAAAATGGGTGACTTTGAATTAATCGGATTCCCATACGCAATTGTAATTGGTAAGAAACTAAAAGAGGGTATGGTTGAAATCGTGGATAGAAAAACAGGTGAGAAAACTGATGTTTCTATTGAAGAAGCAGTAGCTAAAATGAGTGAAATTTTAAAATAACTTTTTAGCTTATCTGTTGTATAATCCGCAAAAATTTATATAAAGGAAACATATGGAAAATAAAGTTGATGAAATGACTACAAGATTTGCATCTTTTATTCCAGATAATATTGTTGAAATTATAGGCGGATATGCTTTCTCTGTTTTAATGGCAATTTTAATTTTTGTTATTGGAAAGTGGTTAGCAAATAAAATTACTAGACTAATGGTTTCAGTACTTAAAAAAGTAAAAGGTATGGACGAAACTCTAATCAAGTTTCTAGAAAATATCGTTTATTATATTTTGATGATTGTTGTTATTCTAACAGCATTATCAGAATTAGGTGTTGAAACTACTTCTTTCTTAGCCATCCTTGGTGCAGCTGGTCTTGCTATTGGTTTAGCATTAAAAGACTCGTTAGGAAACTTTGCTTCAGGTGTTATGATTATTCTATTTAAACCATTTAAAGTTGGTGATGTTGTAAATGCAGCGGGTGTTACAGGTTCTGTAATTGAAGTTGGTATTTTCAACTCTGTATTTAAAACACCAGATAATCAAAAAATCATTATTCCAAATGGTGCTATAACAGCAGGTACTATTACAAATATCAATGCTGAACCTACTAGAAGAGTAGATTTAGTTGTAGGTATTGGTTATGAAGATGATATCAAAAAAGCAAAAGATGTATTAAACGATATTGTAAGTTCTCACGATAAAATTTTAGTAGATAAAGGAATCACTGTAGCAGTTTCTGAACTAGCTGATTCTTCTGTAAATTTTGTTGTTAGAGGATGGGTTAATACTCCTGACTACTGGGCTGTTAAATTTGATTTAACTGAAACAGTTAAATTAAGATTTGATGAAGAGGGCATCTCTATCCCTTACCCACAACAAGATGTACATTTACACAAGCAAGATTAAACTACCAAGCGTATTAGAAAATATTCTAAAAGCCTTACAAACAATTGGTGTAAAACCAATTGTTGTAGGTGGCTGTATTAGAGACTCTCTATTAGGAATTCCATGTAAAGATTATGATATTGAAATTTTTTCAAATGGGTGTTTGGACTCAATTGAAAAGGTTTTAAAAACTTTTGGTTCAGTAAAACATGTAGGTAAATCCTTTGGTGTTTTAATTCTAAGAGTTGATGGATATGACTTTGATTTTGCAGTTGCAAGAACAGAAAGAACAACTGGACGTGCTCACAAACATTTTGAAGTAACAACAAATGCTAACCTTACTTATGAAGAAGCTGCTTTAAGAAGAGACTTTACAATTAACTCAATTGGTTATGATTTCTTCGAAGATAAACTACTTGATCCTTATAATGGTTTAGATGATTTAAAAAATGGAATCCTAAGACATATTAATGATGAAACATTTATGGAAGACCCTTTAAGAGTTTATAGGGGTGTGCAATTTGTTTCAAGATTTGGTATAACTATGCATGAAAAAACTATAGCTCTTTGTAAAAAGATGGTTGATGAAGATGATTTAGACCACTTACCAAGGGAGAGAGTTTTTCAAGAGTTTAAAAAACTACTTCTAAAATCAAAAAAGCCATCTGTTGGATTATCACTTCTAAAAGATTTAGGAATCCTAAAACACTATCCAGAAATGCAAGCTTTAATAGGATGTGAACAAGACCATGAACATCATCCAGAAGGTGATGTATGGGTTCATACACTTATGACTATGGATGAGTTAGCTAAAATTATTGAAGAAGAGAAAATAGAAGATGAGTATAGAAAACTATATTTATTCTATGGATTACTTTGTCATGATTTTGGAAAACCATATTGTACAGAGTTTACAGATAATGGAAGGGTGACTTCTCATAAACATGAAGCTTTAGGTATAGAGCCTACTATTTCATTTTTACAAAGACTAACAAGTGAAAGAAAACTAATAGATATAGTTTGTACCTTAGTAAAAAATCACTTAGCACCATTTCAATTATATGTACATGATTCATCATTAAAAGCTGTAAAAAGATTATCTTTAAAAGTAAATATTGAAGACTTATGTTTAGTTTGTTTAGCAGATTGTTTAGGAAGAAATATTCCTGATAAAGACAAATGTCCAAAAGCGACAAACTGGCTTTTAGAAAAAGCAAAAGAGTTAAATATTCAAAATGAAGGTTTAAAACCTCTAGTTCAAGGAAAAGACTTATTAGTTTTAGGATTAGAGCCAGGGCCTCATTTTAAAGAGATGTTAGATTTTGCTTTTGATTTACAAATTGATGAGCATATGCCAAAAGAGCAAATCATAGAAGAGCTAAAGAGAAAGTTTTCTCTTTAGGGTCTTATAATATAGTTTGAACTTCCATTTACAACATGGAAGATTGTAACATCATATTTTTTAGCATAATACTTCATTAGTAGTTTTTGAAGTGTTGGCTCAATTGATGGTGTAAACCAAGCGTTGTTTGATGTTGCTATCATATATTTCACACCATTTAAATCTTCAAATATTTTATCTGTTGTAGCTTCATAACAAATAGCATTTCTTATTTTTTGTCCCTTGATTACAAAATCAGTTGCTTTGTCTGCTTTTGAGTAATCTTTTGCACCATTGTAGAAAATATCATTTATTAAATCTACTAAAACTTGTGGCAGTGGTATCTCTTCTCCAAATGGCACAAGTACAACTTTTTTAGCTATTTGAACTTCACTTTTTGAGATAAAATATGTGGCATTATAAATTAAATCATTTTCAAGATATAAAGCACCAGTTAAAATATCAATTTGTTGTGATTTCATTTTTAAAACATCTAAGATATATTGGTTTTTATTTAATACAGTTGGTATTGATGTTTCAGGTAATACAACTAAATCTTTTTGATTTATTATGGCTTCATCAATTAAATCAATGTTTTTATTTACTAAAGTATTTCTATAGTCCCTTTTCCATTTTAACTCTTGATTAATATTTAGTTGAGGCATAGCTATTTTAGCATTTGGATTATCTATATATGTTCCAGTTGGGTGTTGATATGCAAAAAACAGAGGAATCAAAAATAGTATTTTCATTCTTTTTAGTTTTATAAGCATAAACATTGAAGCTAAAATAAGAGCAAAGTCCTCTTTGCTTGTTCCAAAATATGAATCAATAAACATAAGTTCAAACTTCATCCAATTAAAGCCAAATGGAGCAATAAAGGTAAATGCAAATATTAGCATTACTCTAAAGAGTTTATCGTTGATTATGGCAAAAAGTCTAAAGATTACACCATAGACTAAACCTATAGCTATTAACAAAACTGGAACCAAATATAAAAGCTCATAATATTTTAATGAAATTGACATCCAATAAAACCAAGCAATACCTGTTATAAATCCAGATAAAAACAAAGCTCTAGGAGGAATTACAAGCAATGAATAAATAGCCGCAAGTCCTAAAACAGTGTTTAATAATTTATATTCAATATTAAAATAGCTTAAGTAGATAAAAGCACTCAATAATATGGCTGTAATGAAGCCTTTTATTATAAAGTTTTTGTTAGAATTATCGCGTTTTACTAAAAACATACTAAACTACTTTTGAAAAGGAAATTTGATGGAAGGTTCAAGTGCAGATCTAATAAGTTCATTACTACCTCTTGTTGCATTATTTGCAATATTCTACTTTTTAATTATAAGACCACAACAAAAACAAGCGAAAACGCATAAAGAAATGGTTGAGAATCTAAAAAAAGGTGACAAGATTGTAACAAATGGTGGCTTAATCGTTGAAATTATCAAAGTTGAGGAAAATCACTTTGTAGTTAAAAATTCTGACGGTTCTGAAATGAAGTTAATCAGAGAGTTTGTAGCTAAACTTTTAGAAGACTAATAATCTTTACTTTTTTAAAACATGAAAATTCTTTTCATGTTTTATACCTCAAAAATACCTTACTAAGGATTAAGATTGAAAATCTTTAATTATAGACTTGTAATCTTTGCACTAAGTATTATTTTTGGTGTTGTATTCGCAATACCTTCACTTATGCAAACAGATAGCGGAAAAAAAATCTCATTAGGACTTGACTTACAAGGTGGTTTACACATGTTACTTGGTGTAAATACACACGAAGCAGTAACATCAAAAATCAAAACAATTGCTACATCTATTAAATATTTCTCAGATGACGAAGATTTATTAATTGATGGATTATCTATTGACGGTGATAGCGTTGTATTTACAGTACTAGATTCTGATGAGATTCCAAAAATGGATGAAATGTTAGCTCAAATTAAAGGGCTAAATATTGTAAAAGATGAGTTAAATTATACAGTTACTTTAACACCTGAAGAAGTACAAAGAACAAAAGATTTATCTGTTTCTCAAGCAGTTGAGACTATTAGAAACAGACTTGACCAATTCGGTCTTGCAGAGCCTTCTGTAACTCAGCAAGGTGCTACGGATATCGTTGTTCAATTACCAGGTATTAAAACTCAAGCAGATGAAAAAGCAGCAAGAGAGCTTATCTCAAAACCTGCAAACTTAGAGTTAATGGCTGTTGATGAAGCAAGAGCTGACCAAGTATATACTATGAGTTCAAGCGATGCTGCACAATATGGTGATATTATTTTAGAAGATACTAAAAACCCAGCAGTTAAATATCTAGTAAAAGAGATTCCTATTTTAAATGGTTCTCAAGTTATTGATGCACAAGTTGCATTTGACCAAGGTAACCAACCAATTATTAACTTCACACTTAATTCAAGTGGTGCTAGAATTTTTGGTGATTTTACTGGTAAAAATGTAGGTAATAGACTTGCTGTTGTATTAGATGGAAAAGTATATTCTGCTCCAAATATTAGAGAAAGAATCGGTGGTGGTTCTGGTCAAATCTCTGGTGGATTTACAGTAGTTGAAGCTGGTAACGTTGCTATTGCTTTAAGATCAGGGGCTTTACCTGCATCTGTTAAGTTACTTGAAAAAAGAAGTGTAGGACCATCACTTGGTGCTGATTCTATTAAAGCTTCTACAATTGCATTAATCTCTGGTTTTGTATTAGTATTTATCTTTATGATTATCTACTACAGAAGAGCTGGTATTATTGCTAATATGGCACTTGTTACAAATATCTTTATTATCATCTCTGTTATGGCGATGTTTGGTGCAACACTAACTCTTCCAGGTATGGCAGGTATCGTACTTACTGTTGGTATGGCAGTTGATGCGAATGTTATTATCTCTGAGAGAATTAGAGAGTTATTGAAGCAGGGTGTTTCTATTCCTAAGGCTATTGAAGATGGATATGCAAATGCAATGAGAGCGATTCTTGATGCAAATATCACAACTTTATTAGTTGCTGTGATTCTATACGCATACGGAACTGGACCTATTAAAGGATTTGCTATTACTATCTCTATTGGTATTTTAGCTTCTATGTTAACTGCTATTTTAGGTACGCATGGTATTTACGATGCATTATTACCAAAGATTGCAAAAGACAAAGACTTAAAAAAATGGTTTGGAGTTAAATAATGGAAATTTTTAAATCAGGAAATGTTTATAATTTTATGGCAAAAAGACTTCCTTTCTTAGGGTTGTCTTCTATTTTAGTTATTGCTTCAATCGTTTTATTATTTACTAAAGGTTTAAACTTTGGTATTGATTTTGCAGGTGGTACAATCGTACAGGTTCAATATGACCAAAAAGCACCAATCAACAAAATCAGAGAAGTATTAAAAGATACACAATACAAAGGTTCATCAATTACTGAGTTTGGATCTCCTGAAGAAGTTGTGATTAGAATCACTGGTTCTTCATCTGATATTGCAAACGATATTGGTGATGAAATGCACAAACTTTTAGACCCAACTGGAAACTTTGAAGTAAGAAGAGTTGATATTGTAGGGCCAAAAGTTGGTGGAGAATTAAGAGAAAAAGGTTTAACAGCTTTAGCTCTATCTTTAATCGTAATTCTTGCATATGTATCATTTAGATTCGAGTGGAGATTTGCCGTTGCTTCTATCTTCGCATTAGCCCATGACGTTACTATTGCTTTAGGTGCTATTGCATTATTTAACGTAGAGGTAAACCTAGATATTCTAGCCGCGATTCTAACAATCTTAGGATATTCACTGAACGATACAATTATTGTATTTGATAGAATTAGAGAGGGTGTTCAAACTTCTAAAGAGTCATTATTAGAAAAAGTTGTAAATGAGTCTGTAAGTAGAACATTATCAAGAACAACTCTTACGTCATTAACAACATTCTTCGTTGTTGTAACGTTATTCTTATTTGGTGGAGAGATTATTCACGGATTTGCATTTACAATGCTTGTAGGTGTTATTGTGGGTACGTATTCATCTATCTTTATTGCTGCTTCATTCTTAGTGCAATTAAAGTTCTCAATTTCAGACTTTAGAGCAAAAGAAGCAGAAAAGCTTAAAAGACAAAAAGAGAAAGACAAGCTTAGAGCTATGTATGAACAAGGTACAGTTTAGTATAAATAGTTTTTAGAATTTTAGTCTATATATTTTAAAGGGAAGGGTTTTTTAACTCTTCCCTTTTTTTATATCTTAGAACTTTTGAGAATACTATGATAGGATGCTTCTACTTTTTCTTTTTAGTAAAGAAAAACTAGGAAAAAGAAAAGCGTATCGTGGTTGCATTTTGAGGGATTTATTTCAATCTTCGCTAAAATTTAAAAACTCGCTCGTACCTCTCTCAAACAGTTTAAATTTTTTAACGCTCATCAATCAACAAATCTTTTCCTCAAAATACAAAGCGATACAAAACCCTAAGACTTCAAACTATCATATGTAATTTACCAAAGTAGAAGTCTCCTCATAGAAGTGAGCATTTTCCAAATAGCGTTAATAAAAATCTATTTAAATTCGTTAAGAAATTTTGTCTGTCTGAGATGGAGGAACGGAATCGAGTTTCAAAATTTTAGAATTTCAATATATTTTTTAGCTATTTTGAATCCCTGCTCACGATTTTTTGCTTCTTTTTTCTAAAAAAAGATAAAATATAATTTGTTATTTTATATAAATGAAAAAGGATTGAAAATTAGCACATTAATTGAAAAAATTAATCAACAATTAGAGTCTTACAAAATTGATATTAAAGTAAATGATGAAACAGACATATTATTAGTAGTTGAAAAATTATTATCTCAAAACTCAGTGTTAAATGAGAATAATAAAAAATTAGAACAAGTATTAAAATTGATAGCTAACTCTCAAGAACAAACAAAAGAAAAAATTGAAAAAATTGAAGAAGTTACTACATTGGTATGTAGAGGTGAAACAGAATATCAAAAAGTTCTTAATAAAGAAGTAGGAAAAGCTAATAACAGTGCAAGTGTAAACATTGCTATAAACTTATTAAAAGGTATATACAATGGTTTAAAAAATAAATTTGGAGAAACTTATTTCCCAGAAAGATAAAATACAGAAGAAAATAATCAAAAAATAATAACTAAAGTAACTAGTAACTACTTTAGTTATTCCCATTATATCAGACTTTAAACTTTCTTGATATAAAATATTCATTAGAAATAATTAAGTTTACTTTTAGATTAGGAGTTTGTCATGGCAAACACAACTACACTACAAAATGATGCTAGCATCCTTAAAAAAGCTAAATTCTTCTTTGATAAAGTTACTTCAAATAATGGACATGATTGGCTTTTAGCTTTGACTTGGATTTTTGTTTTTGAGTTCTTATCTTCTATTTTAGAATACAGTTATCTTGAAGTTGCACAAAATTATATTTATCATATACCGCAAAGCGTTTATAAAGAAATTGGAATCGCACTTTTAATCGTGGCATTTATTTGGTATACAGTTTATATGATAGTATTTATGAAAAGGCATCAGTTTTTTTATTTGGCACTTTTTGGTTCTGTGGGCTTATATCTTATAGTTACTCATGATGTAACTTTTAATCTTTTAGTTCACAATGTTATGAATCCGTTTGAGTTTGAATTTAATAGTTTTGGCTTCTATGTAATCGCTCAATTATTTATAAAAGCTGTTATCACATATCTTATTTTTATGATGTTAATAGCTATCAAAAATAGGAAAACTAAAAACTAGTTTTCCTATCTTCACACTTCTTCAAAATCACCTCAAAATAAGTTTTTTAACATTTTTTAGATAAAATATCTGCTTTATGAAAAAAGCAAAACTATAAAAGGAAAAAAATGGATTGGGGTAAAGTAACGTATATATTCTTTTCATTGATGTCACTTACAACAACAGCAGGTTTTTTATATGAGCCAAATGCTATTGCATTGTTTATTGCAGCAGGGGTAAATGTAATTTCAACAATTTTAAAACTTGGTGTTAAAAACTTACTAGCAGCGGAACTCCTCGCAAGCTCATTGGTGGCGGATCTACACCTAATTCCAGCGTTTATGGTATTAACTTTTATGCATGACTTACCTTTAGCTATCTCATTAGCAATTGGTGCAGTTGTGGCAAATGTTTTCTCAATAGCACTAGCATTAATCGAAAGTGCAAAAAGTAATGATAAGGAAGAGTTTTAATAATGGAATATAATTCAAAACAAGTTGAACAAAAATGGCAAAAGTTTTGGTCGGAGAATAAATCTTTCGAGCCAAGCGAAGACCAATCAAAAGATAAAAAATATATCTTAAGTATGTTCCCATACCCAAGTGGTAGAATTCACATGGGACACGTTAGAAACTACTGTTTAGGTGATGCATTCGCAAGATACTTTAGAAAAGCAGATTTCAACGTACTTCACCCAATTGGATGGGATAGTTTCGGTATGCCAGCAGAAAATGCAGCTATCAAACACAAGCTTCACCCAAAGAAATGGACATACGAAAACATCGACTACATGAGAGATGAATTAAAAGCTTTAGGTTTATCTTTCTCTGAAAATCAAGAGTTTGCAACTTCTGATGAGTTATATACAAAGTGGGAACAAGAGTTCATCATCAAAATGTATGAAGATGGATTATTATACAGAAAATCAACAACTGTAAACTGGTGTGAGCCTTGTCACACAGTTCTTGCAAATGAGCAAGTAGAAGAGGGATGTTGTTGGAGATGTGATACTCCAGTTCAACAAAAAGAGATGCCAGGATACTATATTGGTATTACTAAATATGCTCAAGAATTACTTGATGATTTAAAAACTTTAGAGGGTGAATGGCCATCTCAAGTTCTTACTATGCAAGAGAACTGGATTGGTAGAAGTGAAGGTTTATCATTTAACTTAGAGTTATCAAAAGAGTCTAAAAATAAACTTGACAGACACTTCAAAAAATACGAAGTATTTACAACTAGACCAGATACTATTTACGGAGTTTCTTACTCTGCATTAGCACCTGAACACCCAATTGTAAAATATATCGTTGACCATAATTTACTTCCAGAGAAAAAAATCAAAGCTATCAAAGAGATGCAAAAAGTATCTGAGAGAGACAGAGCTACTCAAGAAAAAGAGGGTATTTCTTTAGAAATCGAAGTAATGCACCCATTAACTGGTGAAACTATTCCTGTATGGGTTGCTAACTTTGTATTAGCATCATATGGTGGTGGAGCTGTTATGGCTGTACCTGCTCATGACCAAAGAGACTTTGAGTTTGCAACTAAGTATGACTTACCAATCAAACAAGTTATTAATACTCCTGAAGGTGAGATGGTTAACCCAACTGAAGCATTTACAGGTGAGGGTGATTTAATCAACTCTGAGAGCTTTACAGGTCTTAAAAATACAAAAGCTAAAAAAGCTATTATTTACCACTTTGAGCAAAACTCAATTGGTTCAAAACAAATCAATTTCAAATTAAGAGATTGGGGAGTTTCAAGACAAAGATATTGGGGAGCACCAATTCCATTTGTACATTGTGATGATTGTGGATTAGTTCCTGAAAAATCTGAGAACTTACCTATTGCATTACCAGAAGATGTAGAAATCACTGGTGAAGGAAATCCATTAGATACTCACCCAACTTGGAAAACTTGTGCTTGTCCTAAGTGTGGAAAAGAAGCTACTAGAGAAACAGATACATTAGATACTTTTGTTCAATCTTCTTGGTATTTCTTAAGATATGCAACACAAAACAAAAAATGGGAAGAAGTAGGAATCTCAAAAGAGGATTCTGATTACTGGATGGATGTTGACCAATACATTGGTGGTATTGAGCACGCTATTTTACACCTTTTATATGCAAGATTCTTTACAAAAGTATTAAATGATTTAGGTTATACAAACTCTAGAGAGCCATTCAAAAGATTACTTACTCAAGGTATGGTACTTAAAGATGGTGCTAAGATGTCTAAATCTAAAGGGAATGTAGTTGACCCTGATTTAATCGTAGAGAAATATGGAGCTGATACAGCTAGAATGTTTATCTTATTTGCTGCACCTCCTACAAAAGAATTAGAGTGGAATGATTCTGCTGTTGAAGGTTCATTTAAATTCATTAAGAAATTTTATGAAAGAGCTGAGAATGTAACTAAAGTTGGTGTTGATACATTTAAAGATATTGATCACTCATCTTTATCAAAAGAAGAAAAAGATGCTAGAAGAAAAGTTTATGAAGCATTACAAAAATCAAATGATGTATTCAATAAAACTTATGCATTCAACACATTAATCGCAGCTTCTATGGAAGCTATGAATGCTCTTCAATCTCAGAAAAATGAACAAGTATGGGCTGAGGGTTACTTTATCTTAACAAATATCTTAGAGCCAGTTATTCCTCACGCTTGTTGGGATTTAGCAAATGGATTATTTGGAAGAGATAACTTCGCTACTGAAATCGAAGTTAAAGAAGAAGTATTCCAATTAGACTCTATTGTTTTAGCTGTTACAATCAACGGTAAAAAAAGAGCTGAAATTGAAGTAGCTCCAAGCGCTTCTAAAGATGAAGTTTTAGCAATTGCAAAAGAGAACTCTGGAAAATGGATTGATGGTAAAGAAATCATCAAAGAAATCGTTGTTCCAAATAAATTAGTAAACTTAGTAGTAAAAGGATAAGAACATAATGAAAAGTATGAATATTTTTAGAAAAGTACTATTCGTACTTTTCACTTTTACTACTTTTTCTTTAGTTTTTAGTGGTTGTGGATATAAACCATCAACTACTTATGCAAAACAAGAGTTATCAGGAAAAGTTTTCGTAAAACTATTTGTTGATTTAAAAGACCCTAGAAATGCCGTACTTGTAAAAGATGCATTAACTCAAGTATTACTTCAAAAACTAGATTCAAAACTAGTATATGATGAAGCACAAGCTGATACTGTAATCAAATTAAAAATTGGTTCTGTTACTATGCAAGAGTTGCAGTATGATAGAGATGGGTATAACAAACTTTATAGAGCACTTGTAAGTGTAGATATTCAATACAACAAAGCAGATGGAAAAGTAAAAACTGTTAGTTTAGATGGAGAACACAACTTCTCTATTGATGATGGTACTACTATCTCAGATACAAAAAGATTTGAAGCTATTAGAAATGCAGCGGAAGATGCTTTAGATGAGTTTTTATCAAAAGTAGCAGTTCAATCTTTTGGTAAATAGTATTTATGACTACAGACTTAAAAAGTGCAGCTCTTAGCGAGTTTTTAAAATATAAAACTCTATATTATGACAAGATTGATTTTACAACTGTAGAATCATCTTGGCAACTATTATCACAAAAAATCAAACTTCCTTTTGTTATTCATATTGTTGGAACAAACGGTAAGGGAAGTACGGGAAGATTCTTAGCCCACTATCTAAACAAAACAAATCACAAAGTATTACACTACAGCTCACCTCATATTACAAAATTCAATGAAAGAATTTGGATAAATGGAAGTGATGTAAGTGATGAAAGTTTAGAAGAAGCACATAGATTTTTACAAGAGTTATATCCCCTTGATTTACTTAAAAAACTAACTTATTTTGAGTATACAACACTACTTGCTTTATATTTATCAAAAGATATGGACTATGTTGTACTTGAAGCAGGACTTGGTGGTGAGTTTGATGCTACAAATGTAGTTAAAAATGATTTATCACTAATAACTACAATAGACTTAGATCATCAAAGTTTTTTAGGAAATACAGTAGAAGCAATAGCCCAAACTAAAATGAGATCAGTTGATACTAAAATGCTTTTAGGATACCAAATCCATGAAAGTGTTGAACAAAGTGCATATGAAGTAAAAGAGCAAATTAAAGAACAAAGAAATCAAGATATAGTTATACAAGTAGTAAAAGATTTTGATAAGTATGAATTAAACTCAAAGTTTGCTTCATATTTAAAAAGAAATCTTCATCTTGTGATTGCTTGTTTGGAAGAATTAAACATTGATGTTGATGTTTCTGTATTTGATGATGTACCACTATCTGGTAGATGTCAAAAGATAAGATCAAACATTACAGTTGATGTTGGACATAATCCTTTGGCTGCAAGAGTTTTATTAAAAGAGTTTGAAAACAAAAAAATTACTTTGATTTATAACTCATATGCAGATAAAGATTATGAAGAGGTACTAAAGATTCTAAAGCCAATAATCAACAAAATAATCATTTTAGAACTAGATGATAGTAGAATAGTACCTAAAGAAAATTTATTGAAAATTACAAAAGAATTAAATATAATAACTGAGCAAACAATGCATATAAACGAGCAAGACGAGTTTTTAGTGTTTGGTTCGTTTTTAGTTATTGAGAAATTCTTGGCTTTGATTGGGACTGATGAAAAATAGACTTATAATAACACTTTCAGATGTAAAAGGAACAAAATCTTATAATGTTCATCAACTTGTAAAGAAAGTTGCTGTTTATGCAATCGTTGCAATACTTGCAATAATTATAGGTAGTTTTACTTTTATATCATACTTAAATGATGAACTTGATGAGATAAAAAAAGATAAAGAGAATCAACTAAAAGTTCTTGCTGAAAAAGAAGAAAAGTTAGTAGCTCAAAATAAATTTTATTCTATTCAAATCAAAAGTAAAATCAAAGATATTGATGAATTAAGCTCAAAACTTGATGAAATTCATACAATTATTGGGGTTGGTAAAGATGCTTCAATTGAAGAGATTTCAAAGAAAACTCTTGAAGCAATGACTATTAACAACAAAAAATATACACTAAGAGTTATTCCAAATGGAAAACCAATTGCTGATGTATCAACTTCATCAGGATTTGGATATAGAATTCACCCAATTAGTAAAAAAAGAAAGTTCCATAGAGGTTTAGATATTCGAGCAAATAGGGGAACACCAATTTATGCAACAGCTGATGGTGTAGTTGAATATGTACAATCTAGAAATATTGGAGCATATGGTAGAGTAGTAAAAGTGAAACACAACTATGGTTTTCAAACTGTATTTGCACATATGAAAAAAACAAAAGTAAAAGTTGGTCAAGTTGTTAAAAAAGGACAATTGTTAGGACTTACTGGAAATTCTGGTAGAAGTTCTGGCCCACACTTACACTATGAAGTAAGATATGCAAATAAAGTTTTAAATCCAAAGAACTTTATCAAATGGGGAATTGATAATTACGATTACATCTTTAAAAAAGAGAGGAGAGTTGAATGGGAGTCTTTAATAAGTCTAATAGAGGATCAACATCAAGTGGAGCAACAGTAGTAGCTGCTGGTACTTGTATTATCGGTGGAATTAGCACAAAAGGCACAGTTCATATTGATGGGAAATTTGAAGGTGTTATATTAGAAGCTGATTCTATTACTATAGGACCTGAGGGTGAAGTTATTGGGGATATCAAGGCAAATAACTTAACTGTTAATGGACTTTTTGATGGTAAGATTGATTGTAATGAAGTACAAATCTTAGCAGAAGGAAAAGTTATTGGAGAGATGAGATACAATGAGTTAATCATCGATCCAAAAGGAAAATTTGAAGGAAGAGGAATTAGAAAAAATTCTGAACTGAAAAGTAGATACAATGAGATTGAACAAAAAATCAATAATATTGTATTAGGTCCTTCTGTACTTACTCATGACAAATCTTAAACAAAAGCTAGAGGCTCTTTATACTCAAAAAGAACAAATTGAACAAGAGATAAAGAGTTTAGAGCAACAAATAGAAGATGAACTTCTAAAATCAAAACAAGAACAAAAAACAACTTTTTCTAAAGATGAAAAAATAGATATTTTCAAATCTTTATTTATAGCAAGAAATGATATCTATGCAAAAAAATGGGTAAGCCAAGATGGAAATAAACAAGGCTTTTATCCAGTTTCTAGAACTTTTAGAGGGGAAGATTATATTCCTTTAACAAACAAAGAGATTGAAGCTCACTTAAGAGGTTTAGTACATCTTGCAACTTATTGTATTGACTCACATAATAACTCAAAATTTGTAGCTTTTGAAATACTAGATGAAGATAAATTCAAATTACAAATAGCTCTTAATTCCTTAGGTATTAAAGCATACTATGAACTAAACTCATATAATTCCCTTGTTGCTTGGGTATTTTTAGAAGCTTCTATTCCTTCAAAAATAGTATATAACTTTGCACAATTTATTTTGAAAAAAGCAAATGTATCTGCAAAGGTGTATCCAAACAAAGAGTTTGCTACAAAAGCAAGTTTGGGAAATAATATAGAACTTCCTTTACATTTAAAATATAGAGAAAAAAACAAAACTATTTTTATTGATACAAATACAAATAAAATATATGAAGACCAATGGGTTGTATTAAACAATGTATCAAAGGTTTCAAAAGAGGATGTATATAAATTCTCTCAAACATCTACTTTAGTAAATGAAGAGAAAGATTTTGGAAATATTAAATTCCCACATGAAAAAATAGAGATGCTTATGTATGACTATTTATATATTCCTACATTTAATCTATCAAAATCACTTCTTAATAGACTGAAATCTTTTGCCTCATTTGAGAATCCACAAATCAAAGTATTATTAAGTCTTAGAAAACCACTTTATAATACTCCTAGAATGATACAAGGCTTTGAAGAGGATGAAAAGCATCTTATGCTTCCAAGAGGTCTTAAATCTAAAGTAGAAGAGTTCTTTACTCAAAATGCTGTTAAGTTCTCACTTGAAGATAAAAGACATCATGAAAGCATTCTTACTAAAGAGGTGAAGTTTACTCTAAGACCAGAACAAGATGATGCCATAAAAGGTATTTGTAAAACTGATTTCTCAATTTGTGTTGCACCTCCTGGATTTGGAAAAACTCTACTTGGGGCTAAGATGTTTGAAGTTAGAGCTTGTACTACACTAATTGTTGTAAACAAAAATATGCTTTTAAATCAATGGATTGAAAGATTTGTTGACTATTTTGGATATGACAAAAAAGATATTGGTTATCTTGGGAAAGGTAAAAATAAATTAAATGGTCAAATAGATGTTGCAACTATGCAAAGTTTAAAAAACCAGCCAGAGCTTATTGATAACTACTCTTTTGTAATAGTTGATGAATGTCACCATATTCCAGCAGTTACTTTTGAGCAGATTATCAAAAACTTTAAAGGAAGATATCTTTTAGGTCTTAGTGCAACACCAAATAGAAAAGATGGACTACAACCAATTTTATATCAACAATTAGGTGATGTTGCCTATGAGTATAAGAAAAAAAGAACTCACAATAACACACTAGAAATTATAAGAACTGATTTTGTAAGCGAAGCAGATAACTACGCAACTATCATAAATGAACTATGTGTAGATGAAAATAGAAATAATTTAATAATTTCACAAATTAAAGAGCATATTAATAGGAAAATTTTAGTTTTAACTGATAGAATAGAACATATTAATATTTTACAGCACACATTAGATGAAGAAGAAATCGATTATGTGGCTATTCACGGAAGTATGAACAAAAAAGAACAGGTCGAAAACATGAACCTTGTAAAAGAGAAATCTTTGATTTTGGCAACTACTTCTTACTTTGGAGAGGGTATAGATTTCCCCCACCTAAATACTATTATGTTTGCAACTCCAATCTCTTATTATGGTAGATTAGTTCAATATTTAGGAAGAATAGGTAGAGGAAATCAAGAGTGTTTAGCTATTGATTTTTTAGATTCTAAAAATGCTATGCTTAACTCTGCTTATAAAAAACGTCTTGAAGGATATAAGCAGATGCATTATAAATAATGTATAGGAGAGACTTAGGATGCTAGGGGTTATTGTTTCGGCTATTGCTATTGCACTAGTTGTTAATTTGATTCTAAAAAGATTTCACTTACCAACTATTATTGGTTATATTTTTACTGGTACAATCATTGCTTACTTATTTGGATTACACGAGGCAGTTCACAATCACGCTTTAAAAGAGATTGCTGAATTTGGTGTTGTATTCCTGATGTTTACGATTGGATTAGAGTTTTCAATTGAACACCTTAAAAAGATGAAAAAAGAGGTGTTCTTCACAGGTTCTTTACAAATTTTTGTAACTACTGTTTTTGTATTTTTAATTTCGTATTTTGTAATAGGTATGGATGTTACAACTTCTTTAGTTATTGGTATGGCACTATCATTGTCATCAACTGCTATTGTTTTAAAAACATTTAATGAAACAAAAGAGATAAACAAACCATATGGACGAAGAGTTCTTGGTATCTTGATTATGCAAGATATTGCGGTTATTCCTATCTTATTAATGATTTCATTCTTTACAATGGGAGATGATAAGAGTGTAGTATTTATGATTTTTGAAACTACAATTGCTGCAATTGTATTACTTGGATTATTATACTTATCAGGTAAGTATTTACTTGAGCCATTTTTAACTCACGTATCTGAAACTAAATCAGATGAACTATTTGTAGGTTCTGTACTTTTACTTGCTATTGGGTCTTCATATATGGCTCACTACTTCGGGTTCTCATACTCACTTGGTGCATTTATTGCCGGTATGATGATTAGTGAAACGAAGTTTAAACACCAAGTAGAAGCTGACCTTATTCCTTTTAGAAATATTCTATTGGGTGTGTTCTTTATTACGGTTGGTATGCAGATTAACTTTACTGTAATTGTAGATTATATTTGGATTATTTTACTTTTATTACCAGTTTTAATGGGAATAAAATATATCATTATTTACTCTATTGTAAGAATTGATGCAAATAAAAGAGTTGCATTTAAAACTGCTCTTGCACTTATTCAAATTGGTGAGTTCTCATTGGCGATTTTAGAACTTGCAAGATCTCAGGATTTAGTAGATCCTACTTATTCGCAAATTCTAATCGTAACGATTGTAATTTCTATGGTATTAACACCATTGATTTTAAAGAACTTATCAAAAGCAGCAGCTGCACTTATTCCTGAAGATGTGATGATGGCTTGTAATGCTTACAATGTTGAAAAAGATACTGAAAACCACGTAGTTGTACTTGGTTATGGTAGATTTGGTCAATCAATTGTAAAAGAGTTAAAAGATTTACATCAAAACTATGTAGTTGTAGAGCATAATATGAAGTTTTTCCAATTAGGTCAAGATAGAAATGAACCTATTGTATTTGGAAATGCTGCACAAAAACATATCCTAAACTCAGTAAATATTACAAAAGCTTCAGCTGTTATTGTGGCGGTAAATAACCCAGATGCCTTACATCTAATTTGTGAAGCAGTAGATGAGTTAACACACAATAGTAAAACAATTGTAACTGTTACAACAGAAGAGGAAAAAGAACTGTTAGAAGGTCTTCACTTAGAGCATATCATTGTAGAGACTAGACAACTTGCTAAATCTGTTGTTGATGAGGTTATGTATTGTAGATTGGATTAAGAAAGCTTCTTTTGAAGCTTCTTAAGCCCATAACTCTATTTGCTTTTCTTTTTCTTGAATTCTTACTCTTTCTTCATCATAATGTTTCAATAACTCAGCTCGATTAAGCATTTTATTTACATCTCTAATATCAGAAAAATTTAGTTCATCACCTTCCTCTTCTTCCACATCAAAATATGTATCAATTTGATTTTTCATAACTTGTGTTGCTTGGTATTGAACCAGTAACATTCTGGCTTCTTCTTTACTTAAATGTCTATCTTTTTGAACATTTTGTTCATCTTGGTTTTGTATATCTTTCATATTCTTATTCTCTTTATTGTCACTGTTTTGATTAAAATTATTGTCTGTATTGTTTTTTGAAACTAGTGGTGTATGCATATAGTTGTTTTGAATTGAAGCTATAGTCATAATAAACTCCTTATATTTTTATAGTGTTATTCTAAATATAAAAAGTGTTTTAGTGGTGTGGCGTTCTTATAATAAGTTCTGTTATAATATTGCATGGAAAAATTAAAAAATAGTACAATTTTATATATAGAAGATGATGAAATCACTAGGGAAAATATTAGTTCATACTTACAAAGAAAGTGTAAGGAACTAATAACTGCTTGCGATGGAAAAGAAGGACTTGAAAAGTTTGAACAACACCATCCTGATATTGTTATTACAGATATTGAAATGCCAAATTTAAATGGTATTGATATGGCTAAAAAGATTAGAAAAGAATCTTCAGATACTCAGATTATTATAACAACTGCATACACTTCAAATGAGTATTTAATAGAAGCTGTAAATCTAAGACTTATAAAATATATAGTAAAACCAATCTCTTTAATCAAACTAAACGAAGCTTTAGGTGAATGTGAAGAGTTTCTTGAAGATAGTGTAATAACTCAAAGATATTTTGATGATACAACTTTTTATGATGTTTATACAAAAGAGTTAGTAAAAGATGAGGAGATAATATCTCTATCAAAAAACGAAAGAGCTCTTTTGGATTTATTAATCAAAAATGCACCAGCTCCTACCTCATATGAAGCTATTGAAAATAACGTATATGATTTCGCAACTTCTAGAAATGCCATAAAACTTCTAGTAAAAGCTCTTAGAAATAAGATAAACAAAGAGGCTATTTCAAATGTATCAGGACTTGGATACAACATAAATATGAAAAAGAGTGTGGATGAGTGATCTATTTTTGGGATTTTATTTAGGAGTATTTTCAATAATACTTCTTTTTAATATCTTAGCTTTTATTTATTATAAAGAAAAAGCCTATCTTTACTACTTTTTTATGCACTTTTTTGTTGTATGTTTAGCAATAAGTGTAGAGTATAAACTCTTTGATAATGCAATAATTCTTCTATGTGTTGTGGGTGTTGTATTTTTCTCCTTTTTATTTGCAAAAGAATTTTTGAATTTATCTTATTATTATAAGAAGCTAGATGAAGTTCTTATAAAAACTGGAATTGTTTTCTCTTTAGTAATTCTTACATTATATACAATTGGTAGCTTTGAAATGGTTGCTATGCTTCCTTTTTCTTTAATGTTTCTGTTTTTAGTTTGGATTGCTTTTGATGTACACAAAAAAGGCTTTAAACTTGCAAAGTATTTTATAATTGCTTGGGGACTTAACTTTGTGATTGTATTTGTGATGGATTTAAGAAGAATTTTTGCAATAGAGCTAACTGATTTTCAATATTTAAATCAAACTGGAAATATTCTAGAAGCAACACTTCTATCTTTTGCTTTGTTTGCAAGAACTAAATATTTGGAAAAAGAGAAAGAACAAAAAGTAAAAATGCTAATCCACCAATCAAGACTAGCTTCAATGGGTGAAATGCTAGCTAATATTTCCCACCAATGGAGACAACCTCTAAATAGGATAGCCTCGTTTGTGATGAATATGCAAATACATATCATGGATAATTATAAAGAGGAAAAATATCTATTTAAAAAATTAGATGAAACACAAATGCAATTAGAGTATATGTCTCAAACTATAGATGACTTCACAAACTTCTATAAAAAAGACAAAACAAAAGAGAGATTTATGGTATCAAAAAGTATTAACAATGCCATTACAATAATCACTCCATCTTTAAGTGCGAAAAATATAGATTTGAAGTTTGAAAAAAGAGAGGATTTTGAACTAAACTCATATCCAAAAGAGTTATCACAAGTAGTTTTAAACCTACTACAAAATGCAAAAGATGCTTTAGTAATAAACAAAATAGAAAATCCAAAAATCAAAATATATGTGGAAAAAAACAAAATATCAATAGAAGATAATGCTTACGGAATTCCTGATGAAATAAAAAGTAAAATCTTCGAACCATACTTTACAACAAAAGATAAACATCAAGGTACAGGTTTGGGGTTATATATGACAAAAATGATTTTAGAGAGAAATATGAATGCTTCTATTAGTGTAGTGAATACTACGGATGGTGCAAAGTTTGAAGTAGAATTTCAAAATAATTAGAAGTTGTGACGTAAAATGTGACGGCATTTTTGTAAGATTAAAGAAAAAATTAGATAGTAAAAATCTAATGGTTTTAAAAGGTATGATATTGAGTTTAAGAAAAGAAAATATATTCATGATAGGTACATTTTTATTTTTTTTATCATTATTTAGTTTTTTATTATTAGAAAAGATTGAATATTACTATATATTTATTTTATCACTTGCATCAGAAAGTGTTTTAAAAGCTATGTATGATATAAAAAATGAAACAGGTAATGAAAAAATGTATGTATTTAGTAAGAAAAATAATCAAAAACTAAGATACTTAGCACTTTTTGTAAGTAGTATATTTTTATTTTTAGTTGTAAGTGTAATTTATAATAAAATTATAATGCCAGAAACTTCATTTTCAGTTTTTATACTTTTTTACACTTTTTTGTAGATTTTGCTCTTATGGTTTTAGGTATATCTTTAATAGTTTTTACAGAAATTGAATTAGAATTTATAAATAGTGAATTAAATATCTATTTACTAATTCCTATTTCATTAATACTCTTAAACATATTTATTGATGAAAAGAAATATAAAGGTATAGACTAAACTCCTAAAATACAAATGTATAGACATATTTAAATAATAAATAAACTCACAAATTATTTTCACACCAAAAACAAACTTTTTTTATTTAAACTTCTTTTACTACTAAAAGGAGTCAAAATGAAAAAGAAACTTATCTTAGTTCCATCTATTACCTTGGGACTTTGTTCAAGTGTATTTGCTTCAGCTAACAAGCAAATTACATTTGAAACAGATGTACTTCCCGTTTGTGGAGTAATTATAGAAAAATCTGATGGATCGATTAAATTTGATGATACAGTATCGAGTGAGCCTGCAAAGGTTACTGTAAAAACAAATAGTAAAAAAGGTCATGCAACCCTGTCTTTTAATTCAATCAATCCAACAGACAATATCAAGAACCAAGAAGGATTCTTTGAAATAGGTAAGAACAGAGGAAGTTTAGAATCTATTGATTGGAAGAATCCAAAATCAATAAATGTTAAGCATGATGAAGAACAGGAAGTATTTGCCGTAATTCCTAAAAACTCATCTTCAATTACTTCTGGTCTAGCAAGAGTTACTACTACTTTAGAAGTAGCTTGTAATTAGAAGAATTCATATGAAAAAGTTAGTTTTAATAGTTTGTCTTTTTATAACTAGCCTGTTTGCACACTCTCAAACTCCTATCGAGTTTGGGGGTGAAAATAATAAGCTAGATACTATAAGTACAAAACAGATAAAAACAGTTCCCATAACACTTCAAAATCTAAATGACTATGAACAGCAGTATTATATAGAAGTAGATGGAGTGTTTATAGGACTTACAAATATTTTACGAACAAATCAAATAATAAAACTTAATGTTCCTGTCAAAATTAGTAAAGAAAATCAACTAGAAGTTCACAAAATTTGTACTGTTAGTGTACCAAAAGAGGAAGATGAACTATTTAAAACTAAGATATGTACAAAAGCCTATTTGTATTGGATAAAGAACTGAAATGAAATATGTCCTTGTTTTACTTCTACTTACTACACTTTGCTTTTCTAATACAAATAGAATAACCACATCTGATGGTATTACATGTGAAAGTACAACGGATTCAGCTTATGAGATTGAGTCATATATAGAATCATCCAAAAATGATACAGATGGGGAGTATCAAAATGATTTTGAAAAAGTTGACAATAATATCTCAACATTGGGAGTGAGATTTATATATAAATTTGGTAAACAAAAAGCACTAAATTGTAATAGATTATATAATCTTGAACTAAGGGAAAAAGAGGCAAAAGTAAAAGAACTTGAAGCAAAAATCAAAGCTTTGGAATCAGCAAACAACATAAATTGGAAGAAAATAGATGAAAAAAAATAAGATAATAGCTTTTTCACTTTTAGTAGGTCTTTCATCTTTTTTATATGCAGGATTTTCTCAATCACTTAACTTTACAACTTCAGTTGATACAACTTGTGGGGTTATTATAAAAAGTACTGGTTCTATTGCTTTTAGAGATGAAGAACCAAAACATATGGGTGAATTTAGAATCATTTCAAATATAGATAAAAGAAAAGATGTTTTACTAAAAATCAAAAATATTAAAAAATCTTCAAATATTAAAGATGTGAATAACTCAGATATATATGTTTATATTGATAGGTTCAAAAAAATTAGAATCAAAGAACTTCAAAATAGAGGTATCAAACTCAAAACTTCAAATCATAAAATGTATATTTATATAGATAAACAAAGGGATTCTATTTATAAAGGTAAAACAAGAGTAAGTTTTGAAATGGAAGTAATTTGTAAATCTTAACACTAAAACAACATTTTTTTTAGATACTTTATAGATAATTGATTTATAATTAATATAGAAAATTATTTTTTTATTATTAAAAAGGGAACTTATGTCTATTAAAAATGTATTATTACTGCCTTTAGCTTTTGGTTTAGTTACTTTTTTTTCTGGATGTGAAGAAAAAAAAGTAGAACAGAAAGTTGAAGTAAAAAAAGAGATTAAAAAAGTAGATGTAAATGTACATACATTAAAAAAACAACCATATGAAATTTGGGTTGATTTCTCAGGGAAAACTGAGGCTTTTAAAAATGTAGATGTTACATCAAGAGTAAATGGTGAATTAAAAGAAGTTTACTTTAAAGCAGGCGATTCTGTAAAAAAAGGACAACTTCTATTTAAAATTGATGATAGCCAATACAAAGCTGTGTTAGAGCAAAAGATGGCTTCACTTCAAAAAGATAAAGCAAGTTTAAATCTTGCACGGTCTCAAGTAAACAGATACAAACCTTTAGTTGAAAAAGGTTTAGCTCCAAGGGAAAAACTAGATGAACTAGTTGCTAACCAAAGACAATACCAAGCAGTGGTAAATGCCGATTCTGCGACAATCAAACAATCAAAACTAGATGTTGAATATACAAATATCAAAGCAACAATTGATGGACAAATTGGTAAATCTTTTGTGGATGTTGGAAACTTAGTAAGTGCCTCATCTACATCTTTAGCAAAAATTGTAGATTCAAAAATCTTATATGTGAACTTTAACCCAAGTGCCAGAGAAGTTTCACTTATCAAAAAGTATAAATCAGAAGAGAACCCAAGGGTAAAAGTAAGACTAGAAAATAGTGAAGATACAATAGAGTTAAAAGGAAATATTGACTTTATTGATAATACTACAAATGAAACAACTGGAACTGTTTCAATGAGAGCAAAGATTGATAATAGTGATAATATTATCTTCCCTGGAACTTTTGTAGAAATCAAACTATTTATTACAGATAAAATCCCAGTAATTGCTGTACATCCAAACAACTTAGGTCAAAATCAAGTAGGTTCATTTGTATATGTTGTAAATGCTGAAAATAAAATAGAAACAAGACAAGTTTCTATTCAATACTCAAATAATGATTTATCAATGATAAAAGAGGGTCTAAAAGAGGGTGACAAAGTTATAGTTAGCAATATTACAAAATTAAGAGATGGTATTTTAGTAAACGCTAAAGAAGTAGAAAATCCAATTAAATAGGATAGATTATGTTTTCAATATTTTTTATTAATAGACCTATTTTTGCAAAAGTAATATCAATATTTATTGTAATTGTAGGTTTTATTGCACTTTATTTACTGCCAGTTGCGCAGTTTCCTCAAATTACTCCACCAACTATTGCAGTTAGTGCTAAATATACTGGTGGTAGTGCTGATGTGGTTGAGAGTGCAGTTACGACTGTTTTAGAAGAGCAGTTAAATGGAGTTGAAGGGATGATATATATGGATTCTACTTCATCTTCTGATGGTAGTTCTAATATCAACCTTTATTTTGAAACGGGATATGATTTAAATGTTGCTGCTATTGATGTACAAAATAGAGTAGCTTTAGCAACTCCATCTTTACCTGATAGTGTTAAACAACAAGGGGTGACTACAAAGAAAAAGTCAACTTCTATGGTTCAGATTTTAACAGTGAAATCTACAAACCAATTACATGATGCTTTGTTTTTATCAAACTTTGCTAGTTTAAATATAGTAGAAGAGTTAAAAAGAATTGATGGTGTAGGTGATGTTCAAAATTTAGGTGAGAGAAAATACTCTATGAGAGTTTGGATAAACCCAGACAAATTATCAAACCTAGGACTTACAGTAAATCAAATAGTAAGTGCTATAAAAGAGCAGAATTTACAGGCAGCTCTTGGAACTGTAGGAAGTACACCATCAAATGCAACAAATAAATTTCAATATACTCTTACATCAAAAACAAGATTATCTGATGCAAAAGAGTTTGAAGAGATTATTATCAAAAGAAATGCCGATGGTAGTAAAGTAAGACTTCAAGATGTGGCTAGAGTAGAACTTGGTGCTGAAAACTACTCATGGAGTGCAAAACTAAACAATAATGATACGGCACTTTTAGGTATTTATCAACTTCCAGGTGCAAATGCCTTAGATGTGGCAAAAAAAGTACAAGAAAAGATTGATAGTTTAGCAAAAAGATTTCCAGAAGGTTTAAGTGTTGAACCAACATATGATACTACTAAATTCGTTGAGGTATCTATCAAAGAAGTTGTTGTTACGCTTTTCCAAGCTTTAGCTTTAGTTTTACTTGTGGTATATTTCTTCTTACAATCGTTTAGAACTACTATTATTCCAGCAGTTGCTATTCCTGTATCTTTAATAGGTACTTTTGCATTGCTTATGGCTATGAATTTTTCTATAAATACTCTAACACTATTTGGACTTATTTTAGCTATTGGTATTGTGGTTGATGATGCGATTATTGTAGTTGAAAATGTAGAGACAAATCTAGCTAAAAATCCAGATTTAACACTAAAAGAAGCAACAACATCTGCTATGAAAGAAGTATTTGCACCAGTTGTATCTACTACTTTAGTTTTACTTGCTGTGTTTATTCCAGTTACATTTATTCCTGGGATTTCTGGGGCTTTATATCAGCAGTTTGCACTTACTATTGCATTTGCTGTGATTATCTCATCTATTAATGCTCTTACTTTATCTCCTGCACTTTGTGCAACGATTCTAAAAAAGAAAAGAGAAGGGGATGTGAAAAACATTATCTTTATAAAATTTGATAGTGCTTTAGAGTCATTTAAAGGTGTGTATAAAAAAGCCTTAGAGAAAATCATCAAGTTTTGGTATGTGGCTATTTTAGTTTATGCTTTATTACTTGGGGCAACTTATTTTGCATTTAAAGTTTTACCAACTGGATTTATTCCAAATGAAGATCAAGGGACATTAGTTGCCTCTGTATCATTACAACCAGGAACTACTCTTGCTTTAAGTGAAGATGCAACAAATAGAACATCTGAAATTATCAAAAATACAAAAGGTGTAAAAGATGTATTAAGTATCACAGGATTTAATCTAATCACTGGAGCGCTTGATTCATCTACTGCTACAATTTTTATCGTTTTAGAAGATTGGGCACAAAGAACTAGTGTTGATACACAAATCAAAGCTATTACTGATTCTATTACAAAAAGAGCAAATGAACAGATAAATGATGCCAATGTAAGAGTATTTAATATGCCTTCAATTCCGGGACTTTCTGCAGTTGGTGGTTTTGAGATGAAACTTCAAAATCTATCTGCAATGCCTATAAAAGAGTTTGAAGCAAATGCTAGAGATTTCATAGCTAAGTTAAATCAAGATGAGTCAATTATGATGGCATATACTACATTTAACAGTAACTATCCACAGTTTTATGTGGATATAAACAGAGATAAAGTTTCATCTTTAAACCTAAAGTTAAATGATGTATTTTCTGTTCTTCAAACATATTTAGGTTCATTATATGTAAATGATTTCAATAAATATGGAAAAACATATAGAGTGTTTATTCAAGCAGATCAAAACTATAGATCAAATAGAAACTCTATTTCAAACTATTTTGTTCAAAACAAAGATGGTGAAAATGTACCTTTAAGTGCTATTGTAAAAATCAAACAAGTAAGTGGGGTTAGTACAATCACACACTTTAACTCTTACCAAAGTATTGCTGTAAATGGTATCCATAATATCAAAGGTGGTTATAGTTCTGGTGATGCTTTAAATGCTATTGAAAAAATTGCAAAAGAGAATCTTCCAAGCAATGTAGGATATGAGTTCTCAGGTATGAGTTTACAAGAAAAAGAAGCAGGTAATGCAGCAGTTTATATCTTTGCATTATCTTTACTAATGGTGTTCTTATTCTTGAGCGCACAATATGAGTCTTGGATGATGCCACTTATGATTATGCTTCCAATTCCTGCTGTTATGTTTGGAGCCTTGGGTGCAAATATGTTTGCAGGACTTTTAAATAATACCTATACTCAAATTGGATTGGTTCTATTAATTGGAATGTCGTCCAAAAATGCAATTTTGATTGTGGAGTTTGCAAAAGAGCTTAGAGAAAAAGGACAAGGAATAGTTGAAGCAGCTATTAATGCTTCTGTTATGAGATTAAGAGCAATTTTAATGACTATCTTCTCATTTTTACTTGGTATTTTACCTTTAGTATTCGCAAGTGGAGCAGGGGCAGTATCAAGACAATCACTTGGTACTGCCGTGTTTGGTGGTATGATTATGTCAACATTTTTAACTCTTCTTTTAACTCCTGTACTTTTTGTAATATTACAAAAGTTAAGGGAAGGGAAAAAAGATCAAAAGGAGAACTCTAATGCCTAAAAAATTAAAATTTATATCAACTATTTGTGCTTGCTTTTTACTTACAAATGTAAATGCAAAAGAGTTTACTTTGGATGAATTAATCAATATTGCAATTTCAAATAATACAAATATTGAAGTAAGTAAAAATCAAAAAGATATAAAAAATCAAGAGCTTAAAAAAGCTAAATCAGCTTATTTACCAAAACTAACAGCTAGTGCAGATATTGGGGATTATAATATTGAAGCTAGTGGAGTAAAACAAGATGGAGATGCAAATAGTATTACTCTAGGGGCTAGTCAGTTAATATATGATTTTGGAAAAACATCTAGTTCTATAGATGCTTCAAAATATAATCTTGAAGCAAGTTCAAGCGATATTGTAGCTTCTAAACAAGCAACGGTATTATCAGTAAAACAAGCTTATTATGATATTTTGAATAACTATCAGCAAATTATTGTTTCAAAAGAAGCAGTTAAGTTAGACCAATTGCAACTAGACCAAGCAGAAGAGTATTTTAAAGCTGGTATTAGAACACAAATTGATATTACAAATGCACAGCTTAAACTATCAAACTCAAAACTAAAATTGGTTCAAGATGAGTACAATCTAAAAATTGCAAAATCAAATCTTATTTCTATTTTAGGAAAAGAAGTAGAAAGAAGTATAGAGGTGAAAGAGCCATCTTATGATATTTCAAACTTAGCAAAAAAAGTATCTATGAAATACAAAAGCTTAGATGAACTAATAAATCTGGGACTTATTAAAAGACCAGAAGTTCAAAAGTATCAAGCCTTGATTCAAACAAATAAAGCTAGTTTGAAAAATGCCCAAGCCCAATACTATCCAACATTAGATTTAAGTGCATCTTACAATGATAAAAATTCTGATGATATAGCTTCATTGGATAGTGAACAAACAGCAGTTTTATTAAACTTCAAATGGAATCTATATACAGGTGGTACAAGGCAAGCGGATAAGAAAATATCTTTATCAAATCTAAGCACTACAAACAAACAGTTTGAACAGCAAAAACTTGAAATTACTCAAGATATTACAAATGCTTACTATAATACAAAACAGAGTTATGAAAGTATAAATATAGGACTTTTAAGTCTAAAACTAGCAACTAAAAATCTAGATTTAGCAACTCAAAGATATAAAGCTGGATTAAATGATTTATTAGAAGTAAATGATGCAAAACTAGAATATACACAAGCAAAATCTACACTTGTAAATGCTTATTATACTTATCTAACAAGTAAAGCAAGTTTAGAATATGCCTTAGGAGTTATTTATGAAAATTAATAAAAAAGTATTAGCTTTAAGCCTTGCAAGTGCTTTTATGTTTTTAGGTTGTGCTTCAAAAGAGGTACATAAAAATGAACTAGTTACAAATAAACAGATGTTAAAACAGTCACCTTTGGATGAAAATGTACTTTATTATATGAATCCCAAGTTTGATGTGAAAAACTTCAATAAACTATATGTGCGAATAGTATCTGTTATAAAAGATGAAAACTCTAAAAATGTAGATGAAAAAGTTTTAAATCAAATAACTTCATATTTGCAAACTTCCCTTGAAACTAAACTTTCAAATGTGATAAAAGATAATAAGAATGATGGAGAACTAGCTTTAGAAATAGCTATTTCTAAAATTGACGTATCTTATAAAGATTTAGCTTTTTATCAGTACTTACCTTATGGTTTAGCACTAACTGCACTTAAAAGAGGAACAGGTTTTGAACAAAAGAAACTAAATGTTCAATTGGTTTTAAAACTTACAAATTTAACAAATGGAAAAACAGAAATTCTACTTGTTGATAATAGTACCCCAAAAGATACTAAGGATTACAAAGCATTGAGTTTTGAAAGTGTAAAACCACAACTTGATAAATGGATTGGTAAATATGAACTAAGATTACAAGAGTTAAACGAAGGGAAATATAAAAATAGATAAGGGAATTAGTCCCTATCTATATATCTTTTTCTAGCAGTATCTTTAATCTTATCTACTTCAACTAAAATAAACCCATCTACACAATCTGCAAACTCTGGATCTACATTGAAATCTAAGAACTTAACTCCACCTTCTTGGGCAATATCTGAGTATTGTTTGTAAAGAGTTGGTACTGCACAGTTCATATTTGAAAGAGTTGATTTTAGAAGTTTAAAATCTTTTTTTCTATCATCTAGATTGAAAATCTCTTTAATATCATTGATATTATTTGAGTAGTGATATGGGATTTTAGCACTAACTAAATAATCTTTGTGATTAAAGTAGTGTGAATAGTAATAAATCATCATATCTTTTGCAACTTTTGGAAAAGAAGCACTCATTGATACTGGTCCAAACATATATTTGATATTTGGATTTTTCTTTAAGTATGCACCAATTCCATACCAAAGATAATCTAAGGCTCTAGTTCCCCAGTATTTTGGTTGAACAAAAGATCTACCAAGCTCTATTGAGTTTTTAAGATATGGTGTCATATCTTCATGGTAGTTAAATAGTTTATTTGAATAAAAACCTTTAACTCCAATGTTTTTATAAATAAAATCAGAGTTACCAATTCTATAAGCTCCAACAATTTCTAAATCATTATCATCCCATAAAATAATGTGTTGGTAGTATATATCAAATTTATCAGTATCTCTTTTTTTGTTAATACCTTCACCAACTTTTCTAAATGAAATTTCTCTTAATCTTCCAAGCTCTTTTAAAACTACAGAATCATCAGTATAGTCATAAAGGTAGATTTTTTTGCCATCATTTGTTTGCCCAATTAGCTCTGAGTTTTTTAATTCGTTTAAAATATCCACACTCTTTTGTGGGTGAGCAATGGCTGATTGTGTTTCGAAAAAAGATTTTTTCCCTTTTCTTAGTGCATATAGATGTTTTCTATATAGGTTTACTAAGTACTTTTTATCAATTCCTTTTGGAACAGTATTTTCACTTGGGATAATTTGGCCAATTTTAATATTAATTCTTTTAGATTGTTTTTTGAACATCTCATGTGATAAAAGTAATGTTGAGAATGTTTTATTTAAAATAGAAACTGTATAGAATGTTTTTGAATTCTTCGCATTTAAAAATATTGGAAGAATTGGTGCATTTGTATTTTGTGCAAAATTTAAGAATCCTTTACTCCATACTGGATCTTTGATTCCTTTTGTAGTAGCACGGCTAACTTCACCAGCAGGGAAGATAATAACTGCTTCTTCATTGTTTAATGCTTCATATATGTTTTTGATGTCTTTTTTAGATTGTCTGATTTTATAGTTATCAATTGGGATTAATAAAGGGTCTAATGCTTTAAATCCAACTAGAAAATCATTTGCCACAATCCTAACATCTTTTCTTACTTGAGATATAAGTCTTAATAAACAAAGTGCATCTAAACCACCTAGTGGGTGGTTAGCAATAATTACTACTTTTCCAGAGCTTGGAATGTTTTGTAAATCATTACTTGCAACAGTATAATCAAAATCAAAATAGTCTAAAACTGCATCTACAAACTCAAAACCTTTAAGGTGAGAATTTTGCTTTAAGAACTGATTTATCGAGTCTTCATGTACTATTTTCTTTGCAACTTTAAATAAAGATTTTTTTAAAAAGTTTTGTTTCTTGTTGATGTTTGGAAACTTCTTTTCTATCTCTTTTTGTACGTCTATCATATAATCTCCTTGTTGAAATTGTAGTTACCTTTGATTACATTAAGGTAACAGTAAACCATTTGGGTAACCATGAAAAATTTATGTTATCAAGTTGTAATCAAGAGGGTTTATAATTTCACTACAGACATAATTTATTGGAAAATTTGTAACTGCCAATTACTATTTTTCTTTGGATTACTCCTTAAAAACTTTTCTTACATAACTTATGCTAAAATCCCTTTTTTAATGGAAGGGGATTTTACAAATGAATAAATCTGATATAGCAAATTTAACAGCCTTATTACTTATGGCTTATGGATACTCAAATGGCTATGACACAATCTTTACAATTGGACTTTTTGCTTTAAGTGGTTCTATTACAAACACTTTAGCAATTCATATGCTTTTTGAAAAAGTACCTTATCTTTATGGTTCGGGTGTTATTGAGAAGAAATTTGGCGCATTTAAGCAATCAATTCATAACTTACTTATGAATCAGTTTTTCACTCCTGAAAATTTAAAGAAGTTTTTTGAAGCTGAAATGGATAGTGCAAAAAATACTGTTGATTTTGAAAAGGTTTTAAATAAAACAGATTTTACACCAGCATATGACTCACTAAAAAGCGCAGTTATGGAGTCAAGTTTTGGTGGAATGTTAGGAATGTTTGGTGGTGAAGCAGCCCTTGAGCCACTAAAAGAGCCATTTACTCAAAAACTTCAAGCATCAATTATTGATATTTCAAAAAGTGATTCTTTCCAAGCTGTTATGAGCGAAGCTATAAAATCAGATGATTTAAGTGAAGATATTCACGCAAAATTAAGCTCTATTGTAAATAAAAGATTAGATGAATTAACACCTAAAATGGTAAAAGAGATGATTCAAAATATTATCAGAGAACACCTTGGATGGTTAGTTGTTTGGGGTGCAGTTTTTGGTGGATTAATTGGATTTGTTTCAACATTTCTTTAAGTAGTAGAAAGGAAGTACTTAGGTATTTCCTTTTTTTATAACTATAATAACTCTATTTTCCCACGACTTAGTTTTAAAATACCTTGTTCTTCAAAACCTTTTAGGATTCTACTTATTATTTCTCTTGATGTTCCTAAGTGTGAAGCTAGATTATCGTGAGTAACTGTGATTACTTTTTCTTCTTGTAATTCAAGCCATTCAAGTAACCTTTCATCTATTTTTTTAAATCTTAAATCCTCTATTAAATTTGCCATACTATCTAATCTACTTGCAAATAGTTCAAGAACATAATATCTAAATGACTCTTCTTTAAAGAATAACTCTTTAATCACATTTGAATCAATAAAATAGCCTTCAACTTCATCTTCTGTTACAGCAGAACCAATTGCTAGAATATTACTAAGACCTCCACTTAGATTAACATTACACTGCTCAAAAGGTTGCAAATAATATAGGGTGATTTCTTTTCCTGATTCGTGTTGTCGATAAACTCTAACAGTTCCTTTTGTCAAGAATAGTATATCTTGGCATCGGTCACCTTGGTAAAAAAGTTGTGTGTTTTTTGGAATAATAGTTTTTTTTGCTTTTGATAATAGAAGTTCTTGGGATTCTAAAGATAGCTGACTAAAAAATTGAAAATCTTCGATGGTAAATCCTTGAAATATTAAAGAATCAATTACTTGTTTTTTGTAATTGATTCTTTGTTTTAAATAAAGTATATCATAAAGAAGTTATAGGTTTGTCTTTAATTTCTTCCCATTTAATATCACCTTTTTTGATATATCCTGGAATATCTTGACTCCATAAACTTTTGATTTTATTGTTAAGATTTAAATATAATTTTCCATCAACAATTTCCCAAACTAATGGGTCACCATGGAATTTTTTACCAGCTGTTACACCAAAGGCACACCAACCACCATATTGTGGAACATATTTTTTAGGTTCTTTTTCAAACATATCTTGGTGCTCTTTTGAAATAAATAGATAAATTTGTCCATCATATTGTGTAACAAAACTTCCACTTCCCATCGCAGGTCTTCCTAATGTATGATAACTTACTGCATCATAACCTCTTAATGCAGGTGCTGAATATGTATCTGCTGCAAATCCTAGTGATGATATTAATAATATAAATGTAGCTACTAAAGCTTTAATACTTTTCATTTTCTGTCCTTCAAATTTTTTAAGTTATTAGAACTATATTAAAAATAGAAAAATATGTATGTGAGAAATGTTACATAAGAGATATTAAAAGTTTAGATATTTTAGAATTTATAAAAAATCAACTATAAAGTATCCAAAAAATAGGGATTTAAAAGCTATGATTTTTTATCTAAAATCTTCTATATAAACTTTGTTTTTCTAAACCCCAAATTAATCCATATTTAAATACAATACGTTTTAAAATATTGTATTAATAAATACATTAGGAAGTAAGGATTAATAGCATATGGAAGAGAAAATGGACGTATTAGTTTTATTGGATGTTGGTGGCTTAGAAGATAAAGAAAAGTTTAATAAACATGTTAAAAGAGAAGGATTCAATGAAGTTGAGGGTGAAGAGTTTGTATATACTGCTCAATCTACAACTACAACTTTCTCTACAAAAGCATATATTTTAGAGGTATTTAAAAAGGGACTTCAAAAAAGTGGTTTCAACGATGCTAACTTAGTGTTTTTACTAAACGAAACTCCTTATCCTCCATACTATTATGATAAAACTACAAATGATTTTGAAGAAGTGAAACAAGAAGAGAAATAGTGAACAGCATATACGAATTTTTAAAAAATTTACAAAATGAAAAGCGATTAAAAGAGGCTCAACTTTTAATCGTAAATGATGATAAACAAGCTCAACAAGCTCATGATATAGTATCATACTTAGGATTTACACCTTTTGTTCTAGCTGACTTTAGAGCAAACTTTGGAGATGATTTACTTTCATTTTCAGAAGAACTACAAGATATCACAAAAGCTTTAAATGGATTTTATAACTATAAAAAGCAAAACAAAATCCTAATCGCACCAGTTAGAACAGCTTCATACCCTATGCCAAAAGATAAGTGTTTTGATAACTTTGAAATCTCTTTTGCAGATACAGTAAATGTAGAAGAGTTAAAATCAAAACTTTACAATTGGGGTTATTACTTTGTTGATATTGTAACTTCTGAGGCTGAGGCTTCAATAAGAGGGGATATTATAGATATTTGTCCTTTAGGAAGTGACAATGGATATAGGGTTTCACTTTTTGATGATGAAGTTGAAAGTATTAGAAAGTTTGATATTGAAGATCAAAAATCTTTTAAAGAAGAGATTGAAAGCTTTACAATTACACCTGCATTTTTAGCACTTGATGAAGCAACTTTTGAGGGTATAAATGAAGAGGTTCAAGAAGTAGAATCTGATGCCTTTATCAAAGATATTCATTCACTTGGATTTTGGTATCTAAATGACTTAGGTGAATATCTTCCTCAAAATATGAATAGTTTTATTACTCAAGAAGCTTTAGATGAGCTAGAAGAGGTTTATGTATTTGAAGAGAAAAGACTAAACAAAGATAAGTTTTTAGCAACACCTCAAATCTATAAAGCAAAAAACTATCAAGAAATAGCACCAGCAGATATAAAAGAGTATATCTCTTTCCATGAAGATAAAAAGATAAATATCATCTCTTCAACTGAAGCAAAAGTAAAATCTTTTGATTTAGATTTAAGTGATAGTAAAATCAACTATATTTTTGAGCCGTATATTATTAATCTTATTGGTGATGATGAAATAGTAATCTCTCTAAACAAAGAGATTAAAAAAAGAAGAAAAAAGAAAATCAAACTTGTAATTGATGAACTTCAAGTAAATGACTTTGTAGTTCATGAAAAGCATGGTATTGGGCAATACAAAGGAATTGAACCTGTAACAGTTATGGGAGCAAAAAGAGACTTTGTAATTGTGATGTATGCAGGTGATGATAAGCTTTTAATCCCTGTTGAAAATATAGATACTGTTGATAGATATGTTGCTGATGGAAATGCTTACGCAACTGTTGACAAGCTTGGTAAAGGTTCATTTGCTAAGTTAAAAGAGAAAGTAAAAGATAAACTATTTGCCATTGCAAATGAGATTATTCAAATGGCCGCGGCAAGAGAGCTTGTAAATGGTATTAAGATTAATACTGAAAAACAAGCTTTAAGTGATTTCCAACTAAATGCAGGTTTTGACTATACAAAAGATCAATCAAGATCTGTTAGAGAAATCTTTGCTGATTTAAGTTCTGGTAGAGTTATGGATAGATTGCTTTCTGGAGATGTTGGATTTGGTAAAACAGAAGTAGCAATGAATGCACTGCTTGCTACAGTTTTAGATGATAAACAAGCTTTATTTATCTGTCCTACTACACTTCTTGCAACACAACACTACCATGGAATGCAAAAAAGATTTGAGCAGTATGGTATATCTATGGCAAAACTTGATGGTAAAACTACTACTAAAGAAAAGAACCATATCAAAAAAGGTCTAGAATCTGGTGAAATAAAACTAGTAGTTGGAACTCACTCTTTACTTGGTGTAAAAACAAATGATTTAGCTTTAGTGGTTATTGATGAAGAGCATAAATTTGGTGTAAAACAAAAAGAGAAACTAAAAGCTCTAAGAGATGATGTACATATTTTCTCTATGTCTGCTACTCCAATTCCAAGAACTCTTAACTTAGCACTTTCAAAATTAAAAGGTATGAGTTCACTTCTTACTCCTCCAAGTGAAAGACTAGGAGTTAGAACTTATGTAAAAGAGTATAGTGACAAACTAATCAAAGAGATTGTTCTAAGAGAGAAAAGAAGAGGTGGACAGTTATTCTATGTGCATAATAATATTGCATCAATTGAAGCTAAAAAAGGTGATATTGAAGCAATCATTCCAAATATCAAAATAGAAGTTATTCACTCAAAAATCAAACCAGCAGAAGCTGAGAAAATCCTAGATAGATTTGAAAACAAAGAGTTTGATATTTTACTAGCAACTTCTATAGTTGAGTCTGGACTTCACTTACCAAATGCAAACTCGATTATCATTGATGGGGCTGATAGATTTGGTATCGCTGATCTACACCAGCTTAGAGGAAGAGTTGGAAGATCTGACAAAGAAGGATTCTGTTATTACATAGTAGAAGATAAAAAACAGATAACTTCAGATGCTATTAAAAGACTTGTTGCTTTAGAGTCTAACTCATACTTAGGAAGTGGAACTGCACTTGCTCACCAAGATTTAGAAATCAGAGGTGGTGGTAATATCATCGGTGAAGCGCAAAGTGGTCACATCAAACAAATTGGATATGGTTTATATCTTAAGATGTTAGAAGATGCCCTTGCAAGTTTAAGTGGTGAAACAAAAGAAGAGAATAAAACTGTAGATATCAAACTAGCTATTTCTGCATTTATTAGTGAAGAGTACATCACAGAAGATAGAGTAAGATTAGAGTTATATAGAAGATTATCTAAATGTACAGATAAAGAGGCTGTTTATGTAATCGAAGAAGAGATGGAAGATAGATTTGGTAAACCAGATACTCCAACTAAACAGTTTATAGAACTAATCATGATTAAGATTCTTGCACTTCAAAAAGGAATCAAAACTATTTCATCATATGAAATGAACATCACATTTACAAAATCTGATGATACAAAAGAGACTATTAAGTCACCTTCAAAAGATGATGATGACATCATCGCTACTACATTAGCTCACTTAAGAAAATAAAACTTTAGCAGAAATGCTGAGGTTTTATACCTATACTAATAAAAATATTATTGAATTTAGATTGTTAAAATTTTGATGATTTTTCTTTGGAGGGGAAAAGGGAAAGAAAAGCACATGAACTTTCCCTCTTCCATGGAAGCGAATAATTGTTAATATTTAATAAATTACATAATTTATCGATAAAAGTATTATATACAAATACAATGTATAAAAAGTGTATATTTTAAAAGATTTTGAAAAAAGTAAAAAAAAGAGAAAAGAAGCACAAACTTTTCTCTTTTTTTATTTAGTAAGGTACTTAGTAGGATGAACAGATGAAAACAAAATTGTATTAACTACATCGCGTTTCATCTAATAAATTAAATCGCTTTAATTTATTTCTACTCAAATTATAAGTACAAAATGTGTCAAAATAGTGTTATTAATTTTAAATTTATAAAAAAGTTTGGATTTTTTTGCAAAAAAAAAGAGAAAGTAGCACAACACTTTCTCTTTTCTTACTAAGGAGGAGTTGAAAGAAAACTACTGGGTTGTTTGTTTTCTCAATAAACTAAATGTGGTTAGCTTATCTCTAGGTGCAATTATAAAAAATTGAAGTGTGCTATTAGTGGGTTTTTTCATAAAAATCAAAAGAATTTCAAAATTTATTGTAATTTTAGTGAAACTTTTTGAAATTAATATAGGAAATCTAACTCACAAACTACTTGTGCATGGTCACTTTTTAGTATTGAACCATCATGGTTTTCATTTATATGTTTATCAAAAACTTCATAGTTAGAAACTTTTGCTACAGCATTTGGATTCTTTTTATTGTAGTCATTTGATATAAAAATGTAATCTAAAACATTTCCTTTTCCTATAAAATAACTAGTAGGAGGACGTTTTATACCTTTATATTCTGGATGGGGATTATAGACTTTCTTTTTGTGTTGATGATAAGCATCTGTTAATACAAATGATTCTTTTCTATTTTCATCATGGTATTTGTTGTTTGTAAGAGCATCTATTGTGATTGAAAACTCTCTATCATTTAAATCACACATTAAAACACAAGGATGAATTTTTTGTTGTCTTTTTAAATCAAAAAATAAAGATGAAGCTTCACAAAGTCTTTGTCTTAGTGAATCACTATAGTTACCTTTTAGTGCTATATCTACTTTTTCTTTCTTTTGTTCTAGCGTTGTATCTTTTGTAAATACATACTCAAACTCATTTTCTCTATTTGATTTTAAGTGACAGATATAAAATGTAGTTGTTTCATCATTTGGAAATGTAATATCAGCTTTTATAGGAATTCTTGAGAACTTAAACTTTCCATTAAAGCCGTGTTTTTTTAAACTTGGTACGTGAACTTTTACTTCATGGATATTTTTGATTGGGTATTTTGAAGCAAGACCTACTGTTGTACTTACATAAACTGTACTTTTATCATCTTTTGTTCTTGCAAAATCTACAGTTACAAAGTATTTAAAACCTAATTCTTTTACTAAGTTTTCTAATGCCTCTTTTGAAAATACTTCTTGAAAACCAATCACATCACAGTTCATATCTGTGATTTGTTGTTTTATCCAAGTAGTTTTTTCTTCCCATTCAATATTATTGAACTTCTCTTTTTTTGTGTACCATGAATATGGTGGTTCAACAAATTGAAATAAATTAAATGTTCCTATTCTTATTTTCATAAAAGTAGTATATCAAAAGATTCAAGAATATTTGGTTATGATTCCCAAATGAATAGAAATTATGATGTAATAGTTGTAGGTTCTGGTGGCGCAGGAATGATTGCTGCTATAACTGCAAGAAAACTAGGAAAAACCGTACTATTGTTAGAAAAACTAAGCTCACTTGGCGCAAAACTAAAAGCAACTGGTGGAGGTAAATGTAACCTTACAAATACTCTTAGTAAAGATGACTTTATGACTTCATTTGGAAGAAATGGTAAGTTTATGATGACTGCAATCGATATGCTTGACAAAAACGACTTAAGGGAGTTTTTCACAAGTATTGGAGTTGAAACAGATACAAAAGATGGTTTTAGAATTTTTCCAGTGACACATAACTCATCTACTATTATAAATGCTTTGGAAAAAGAGTTAAATAGATTAGAAATAGATATACAGCTGGATTGTAAAGTTGAGAGACTTTTATGTGATGGTGAAAAAATCACAGGAGTTGAAACTTCTTCTGGAAATTATGATGCACCAAATGTAATCGTTGCAACTGGTGGTTTAGGTTTTCCTATGCTTGGAGCAAATGGTGATGGTTATGAGTTCGCAAAAGAAGTAGGGCACAAGGTAACTGATCTTTATCCTGCAATGCTTCCAGTTTACACTAAAGAGACATGGGTTTCAAACTGTACAGCTGATACTATTGCAAAAGCAATTGTTAGAATTGATTTGAAAAAAGCAAAAAAACTAAAAGCTGTAGGAGATTTAATCTTCACATCAAAAGGTTTAAGAGGACCAGTTATTTTAGATTTTTCTAGAGAAATTACTCCTTTACTTGAAAAGTATGATGAAGTTCCACTTCTTATAAACATGGTAAAAGGGAAAAATGAAGATGAGATTTTCCAACATCTAAAAAAACAAGCTACTTTAAAACCTGATGCAAATGTAGTTGATCTACTTAGTACTTTGCTTCCTGAGTCTGTTGCAAAGTCACTTTGTTTAGAAATTGGTGCAAATATAGATATAAAGTTCAAAGACCAAAATGGACAAATAAGAAATGATTTAGTAAAAATAGTAGCAAATACTCCACTTACAGTAACTGACTCAGTTGGATTTAAAAAAGCTATGATTACAAGAGGAGGGGTAAGTCTAAAAGAGATTAACCCTCAGACAATGCAAAGTAAAATAGTTAAAGGTCTATATTTCTGTGGTGAAGTTATGGACTTAGATGGCCCTTGTGGAGGATATAATCTTCAATGGTCATTTTCAAGTGGAAACTTAGCGGGTCATTTGTATAAATAAAGGATATTGTATGTCTAAGTATTATTTGATTGTTGATTTAGAATCTACATGTTGTGATGAAGGAAGTATTAACCCTTATCAAATGGAAATTATTGAAATTGGAGCAATTATTGTAGATGCTTTTACAAAAGAGGTAGTATCAGAGTTTGAAACATTTGTAAAACCTTTAAGGGTTCCAGAACTTACCGCTTTTTGTACAAAACTTACTTCAATAACACAAGAAGATGTGAATAGTGCTCCAACATTTCCTCAAGCAGTAAAAAATTTCAAAACATGGCTTTATCAATATCATGATTTTGTATTTTGTTCATGGGGAGATTATGATAAAAAACAGTTGCAACAAGATTGTTTTCATCATAATATTGCTATGCCAATTACAGCACAACATGTGAATATAAAAAAAGAGTTCTCAAAAAAACAAGGTTTATCTAAAAAACTTGGAATGGCTGAGGCTTTAAATCATGTTAATTTAGAATTAATAGGTACTCATCATAGAGGTATTGATGATGTAAGAAATATGGCAAGATTAATACCATATATTTTTGATTAAAGAATTCAAGTGATAAAAAATTTATCACTTGAATATAATTGTATTGGGTTTAAACACTGCCCAAGCAAACCAAAAGTGGCTTCCATGAACTATAGGTTCTAACTTTTTACCTTTTAATCTTCCTTCAACAGCATTTCCAAATATATCCCATTTTGAATTAGTTTGCATATCATATATGCTTTTATTTTTATAATAAAACTCATACTCTCTTCCATCTAAGACTCTGTTATAAATCACAACAGAACCAATATTTTTAGAACTAGAGATATAGGTTTTATCAAGCGCGGAAGCTATATTGTCATTGTAAAAAAGAACAAGCTGTTTATTTTCAAACTCATCATTTACCACTTTTTTTGCTCGTAAAGCTTTATATGAGTAGGCTTTGTCTTTATTATTTAAACTAATAGTTGCAACTCTTCGCATAGGAGCTAATCTGCTATCGGGTTTTGTTTGAAGTAAAAAGGGTGAACTATTTATATCATCATATCCAGTATAAGGGTTTCTTCCATAATCTCGATTATGACCCGTATCTTTTGATAATATAAGAGTATTTGGATAAGTATCCTTAATGTTTTTAAAACTAACAATTGATGAAGATATCTCATTTAATTTTTTATCTAACATATCTCCGACTATAGCAGTTCCTGTAAATTGTTGCCATAAGGATTGTGTTTGTCTATCATACATTACTAAATCTGAATTTCTTAGAAGTCCAGATGTTCCAAAATCATATAGTTTACCATTCAATAATCTATCAAATACTATCGAGGCATTACATAAAGGACAAAATGTAACTGATATTTTTTTATTGTTTAGTTCGTCATTTACTATTTCATGCCAAATTAGAACTTGTAATGGATAGGCTTTTGTTTCATTATTTATATTTACAAAAATCAGTGGCTCATTATCTTTTATCCAAGACGAGGCTTCTTTGATTGTTTGAAATTTTGGATTGTCTATTGGAGGTATTCCATCTCTTGGAGGTCCACCACTTATGAGTTCTTTATATTCTATGGAGTGTTTATCCCAATTTGTATCCCATGTAAAAGTATTAAATTTTAATGAAAAGTCTCTTGTATCATGGGCTACTAATGAGGCTGTAAAAATAATACTTATTAGAAAAGTCAGAACAAATAGAATTCTCATGGTAAACTCCTTATACCTAATTATAAAACTACAGTGTAAAGAGTTTATGAAGAGATTACGATTTTATTCCTTCCTGAGTTTTTAGCTTCGTAAAGAGCTTCATCAGCAAGCTTATATAATTCATCACTTGAGTTGATATTTTTACCTTTTTTTACTATTAGACCAATAGACGCTGTAAGGTATTTGTCTACTTTACTTGTTTTATGTTCTATTTGAAGTTCGTAGATGGCATTTTTTATTTTATTTGCATAATCCATTGACTTATCTTGATCTTCAGAGCTAAAAATAAGTGCGAATTCTTCTCCTCCAAGTCTAAAGGCAAAGTCACTAACTCTTTTTGTATTTGCTCTTAAAACCCTTGCAAACTCTTTTAATGCTTCATCTCCTGCTTGATGTCCATATGTATCATTGAACTTTTTGAAATAGTCAATATCAAGCATCATAAATGATAAATAGTGATTATCTCTTTTTGCTCTGTTTATTTCTTCTTTTATTGTTTGATTGAAACATCTTCTATTTTTAAGACCAGTTAATTCATCAGTGATTGATAGGTATTCTACTTTCTTTTTATCTGTAATATCTTGTCTAACAGCAGTATATCCAGTGATCTCACCATCTTTTTTATTTGGAGTAATAATAGTTTTTACCCAATATGAGTTTCCAAATTTATTTTTATTTTTGATTTCACCTTCCCAGCTTTTACCAGACTCAATTGTTAGCCAAAGGTTTTCATAAAACTCATCACTCATATCTTCATGTTTAATGATATTGTGTGATTGCCCTAAAAGTTCCTCTTTTGTGTATCCTGAGATTTTACAGAATGCTTCATTTGCACTTGTGATAATACCCTCTTTATTTGTTGAAGATATAATTACATTTTCATTTACAATTTTTATATAATCCTGTAGCTTTTTCTCTGTTTCATTTCTTGATTTTAAAGCTTTGTTTAGACTTTTTCCTAACGTTTTAAACTCATCATATGTTAACTCATTTGTATCCATCTCTTTATGGTTTTTAGAAGCATCTTTAAAAGAACTAATTAAACTTGTAATATTTGTATCCACATGTCCAGATATTTTTCTTGAGATAAAATAAATGATAATAAGTAAAACAAAAAGTGCTGTAAATATTGTAGTTACTTGATCAAAAATACCTTCAACATATTTCTCTTTTTTCTTTATGATATCTGCATCAATTTCATCAATATAAACTCCAGCACCAATAATCCAACCCCATTTTTTGTACTCTTTTACAAAGGCAAGTTTTGGATACTCTTTGATAGTTCTTAGCTTTTTAAATTTATAAAAGAAGAAACTACCTTTTTCATTTCTGATTGCATTTATTTGTTTGTCATATAAAAAATCATTTGTATAATTTTTAGGTTTTGGAAGTTTTTTACCATCAAAAACCAAGGCTTTTTTATTTGTACTATTTACAAAAATATATCCATCAATTCCAAATCTAACCATTGAAATATCAGTTAATATTTTTTGTTTTGTATTGTATGTCATATCATCGATATATTCACCCATACCAATATGCCAATCATAAGGCTCAAAAAGTTTTACATAACTTAGTTTTGGATATTCAAAGTCATCATTTAAATCTGGTTTTACAAAGTGAGTTTGTAAGAAGCCTTCTCCTGCTCCTTTTGCTATTTTTGATTGTTCTCTAATAAAATATTTACCAGTTCTATCTTGTAAGTTCCAGTTATTAATATTTTCATTTAGTTTTGATTGTTTGTTAAAAAGTACTGCCTTACCTTTGTTATTATTTATAAAGTAGTAAGCTCTATTTTCTGAGAAATTAATGTTTTTAAGTGCAGCTACAATCAGGTATTGAATCTCTTCTTTTGTTTTGATATCTCTATTTTCATGGTAAATTGACATGGCAATGTTATAACCTATATCAACTCTCTCTTTTAATTTCTTTTCAATATCAATTTTTAATTTTTTTTCTTGGGCGTCAATAGTATTAAATACCTTTATAACTTCCCTTTGTATCTCATCTTTTTTTAATTGAATATAATCTTTTTTAATTTTATCAATTTCATTTTCAAAGCTTTTAAATTGGAATAGGATAGATATAATAAATGTTAAAAAAATTGATGCAAAAGCTACTGAGAAAATGGCCTTTGCAGTAATCTTAGATAATTTCATAATTTAACTTCTCATTGAATTTAGGTTAAGTATACATTAAAATAATTAAATCTACAAGATGGCGTTAGATTTAATGTTATAAATTTATATTATTAGTAAATGCTAATAAAATATAATGTTTTTATTAAGTAATTTTAAACTTTATTTTATTTGGGTTTTTGTTTAAATTAATACTAAATTAACACTTATTTGATATATTCATATATATTTTTTTAAGGACACAAAATGAAACTAAAATCTTTACTTTTACTATTAGCAAGTTCTGCAACTTTATATGCTTCATCTTTAAGTGTAAGTGATGCTTATGTAAGAGCTACACCTCCAAGTCTTCCCAATACTGCTGGATTTATGAAAATCACAAACTCTTCAAATGAAGATATTTCACTTGTATCTGCAAGTTCAGATGCTTCAAATGTAGCTGAGTTGCATACTCATGATATGAAAGATGGTGTTATGACTATGTATCAAGTGCCAAAGATTGATATCAAGGCAAACTCTACAACAGTATTAAAGCCAGGTGGTTTTCATGTTATGATGTTAGGTTTAAAAACTAAACCATTAAAAGAGGGTAAAAATGTAGAGATTATTTTAAACTTCTCAAATGGTCAACATATTAAAGTTTTTGCACCAGTTAAAAAAGTAATGGCTGGAATGATGATGGGTAAAAAACACAATATGAAACATGAAAGTAAAGGTATGGCTTGCGGCGCTGGTAAATGTGGTGCAGGAAAGTGTGGAAGTAACTAAGAATGAATAAAACTTTAGTTATTCAAGTTATTGTAATTGCTTCAATTGTTGGAGCTTATTTCCTAATAGATTTTAATAAAGTTTATAACTCTTTTAGAGGAGAAGTTCAATATGTAACTCAAAATATCGATTGTGATTTACATAAAGGACCTTGTGAAGTTAAAACAACAGATGGTACAAAGTTTACTTTAGAAGTTTTTCCAAAAGAGATACCTTTGATGGAAAACTTAAAATTTAAATTAACAAGTTCAAATGATAAATTAGAAAATTTAAATCTAAATATCTATGCAACAAATATGTTTATGGGATACTTCAATCTTAAGTTTGAAAACTTAGGAAATGGTTTATATGAAGCAAAAGGTACACTTCCTACATGTCCTGTTGGAAATATGCAATGGAATGCTGATATAGAACTTGATAAAATTACACAAAGAACTGGAGCAAGATTTCAGTTTCAAACAACAAGGTAATTAAAATATGAAAAAAGTAATATCTTATTTAGTCTTAGCTTTAATAGCAGTTGGAATTATTGTATTAATAAAACCATATATAGAAAGTAATGAGTTAAAAAAACAGTATGCTTTTAAAGTAAATTCACAAGCAGGAGAGCTAAGTCTTGATTCTTATAAAGGAAAAGTATTAGCTATTTATTTTGGATACACATTTTGTCCTGATGTATGTCCTACTTCTCTTAGTATTTTATCTCAATCATTAAAAGCTTTTGATTCAAAAAAAGTAAATGAGAACTTTGAAGGTTTGTTTATCTCTGTTGATCCAGATAGGGATAAGTTAGATGCCCTAGATGAGTATGCAAAATATTTTCACCCTACATTTAAAGGTGCAACATCAAATAAAGAGAATATTGATGATATTGTTTCTAGATATAAATCTTTTTATAAAAAAGTATATTTAGAAAATTCATCTATGGATTATTCTGTATCTCACACATCTTATATTTACTTCTTTGATAAAGATGGTAACTTCTATAAAAAAGTTGATCATCATACAAATCCAAATGAAGTAAATGAGGTTTTAAAAGCTCTTTTATAAGAGTTTTTAGAACTATTTCTAAAAATAACAGTTTCGTTAAACTCCCGTTAAACTCAAATTTAATCTACGTTAAAAACACCATGTCATAATTTTCTTATCAAAAAAACATATAAGGATTTCCCATGACAACAAAAGCAAAAGTATTAACAGGATTAGTTTTAAGTACAGTATTAGCAACAGGTGCATTCGCTGCTTGTGATTCAAAAGGTAAGTATGGAATGAAAGATGGTAATCACCATGGAAAAATGATGATGAAATCACACTATGGTAAAAAAGGTTTCATGCAAATGAGATCTATTATGAAGCAGTTAAATTTAAGTGCAGAACAAAAGACTGAAATCAAAAAGATTTTTACTGAAGCAAGAGCAGAAAAACAAACTTTAAATGATGCTTTTACAAAATCAACATTTGATAAACAAAAGTTCATTAAAATTATGAGTGAGAAAAGAGATAATATGATAAAATCAAAAGCAAATATGATTGAAAAAGTATACTCTGTATTAGACTCAAAACAAAAAGAGCAGTTTAAAACTCTATTAGAGTTAAAAACTCAAAAAATGCAAAGTAGATTTAACAACAAAGGATAAGTTTTGATAAAAATTGCAATGGTTGAAGATGACTTAGAGCTTGCAGATGTTTTAACCCAGTACCTAAAGCAATTTAATATTGAAGTTACCAATTATGAAGAGCCATTTTTGGCTCTTTCATCTCTTAGAATAAATAAACCTGATTTAATTATCTTAGATTTAACTCTTCCAGGAATGGATGGTTTAGACGTTTGTAAAGCCATCGTAAAAGATTATGACATTCCTATTATTATATCTAGTGCTAGAAGTGATATTACTGACAAAGTTACAGCTTTACAACTTGGAGCTGATGACTATCTTCCAAAACCTTATGACCCAAGAGAACTTGAAGTTAGAATAAAAACGATACTTCGAAGATTTAATAATAGTAATGTTCAAGAAAAAGAAGAGAACAAAATCTTCACTTTAGATGAGGATAAAAAAGAGATAAGAAAAAATGGAAATTATGTTAAACTAACAGCAGCAGAGTATGAAGTTTTATCATTAATGTTAAAAAGAGAAAACTTTGTTATCTCAAGAGAAGAGATATTTGATAATTCTGATTTATTGAACCAAGACTATGAAAATTCAGGCTCATTAGCAGTAATAATAAACAGAATTAGACACAAGATTGAAGATAGCCCAAAAGAGCCTAAGTATCTTCAAACAATAAGAGGAATGGGATATAAATTTACACAATGAATAGATCATCAATATTTTTTACAATAACAGTTAGTTTTATTATTTCAATATTATTAGTAGTGATAAGTTTTATCACACTTATGACTTACAATTACAATATGCAAGAAAAAGAGTTATTTGATAGATATATACCTATAGTAAAAAGGGTTGTTTCTAAGCATCATAGAGGTGCAATTAATTATGATTTTGCTAAAAGATTAGAAGAGTTAAATTATACAATGTTTGTGGATAAAGGAAGTATTAATGCAATTACTTACAATCCTAAAACAAAAGTAGTAATTGAAAGAAAAGATGTACGAAGAGATTCTATATTTAGGGTTTTAAAACTTGATGATAGAAACTACTTATATATGAAAAAAAGAGGTCAGACTATCTTAATCAAGGATAATAGGCCAGTTGAACAAAATCAAAGTTTATATATATTCTTAGTATCTGGTATTGTAATTATTACCATAATTTTAATGTATCTAATCACGCTTAGAAAATTAATGCCTCTAAAGGTTTTAAAAGATAAAGTTAGTACTTTAGGTGATGAAAACTTTGACTTTGAGTGTTGTAATCTTGAAGGAAATGATGAAGTTTCTATGCTTGCAAGGGAGTTTAAAGCTTCTGCTGAAAAACTAAAAAATGTAAAAGAAGCTAGAAATATTTTCATTAGAAATATTATGCATGAGTTAAAAACACCAATTACAAAAGGTAAGTTTTTAGCAGAAATTGAAAGAAACGATGATAATGACGAGAAGTTAAAAGAGGTATTTAATAGATTAGAGCTTTTAATTAATGAGTTTGCATCTATTGAAGAGCTTATTTCATCAACAAAAAATGTTGAGAAAAACTTCTATTTTACTGATGATATTATTGATAATGCAAAAGATATTTTAATGGTTGAAGATGAACAAGTTAAATTAGAATGTGATAATAAAAAACTTCATGTAAACTTCAAACTATTTTCAATTGCAATAAAGAATTTAATAGATAATGGTATTAAATATTCAAATGATAAAACAGTAACTATTAAAAATGAAAATGATGATATTATTTTTGAAAATAGTGGTAGCGAATTAAAGTATCCTTTAGAGAAGTATTTTGAACCATTTTTCAAAGAAGATGATAGTATTAAAGATTCTTTTGGGTTAGGTTTATATATAGTTCAAAATATTTTAGAAGCGAATCATTATACTTTAGAATATGAATATGTAAATGGTATAAATAGATTTATATGTAAAAAGGATTAACTATATACGATATAGCTATTATTGGAGCAGGTGCAAGTGGACTTATGTTTGCTTCATCTGTAAATAAAAAAGAATTCAAAAATATCTGTCTAATAGATAATAACTCAAAAGTTGGCTCAAAAATTAAAGTATCTGGCGGAGCTAAATGTAATATCACAAATGAATTTGTAACTGAAAAAAACTATCTAGGAGATAGAGAACTTGTAAAACAAGTTTTGAAGAACTTCTCAAAAGATGATTTATTAAACTTTCTAAACAAAAATGACGTTTTCCCAAAACTAAATCCAAAGATTGTAAAAGGGACTTATTTTTGTAAATCATCTCAAGATCCTATTGATATGTTTACAAAACTAACTACTCATGTGAAAAAGTTTTTAAATACAAAAGTTGAAGATGTAGAGTATAAAGATGGTGTTTATAAAATAAAAACATCAAATAAAGTTATTGAAGCTAAGAAACTTGTAGTTGCAAGTGGTGGTTTATCTTATACAACTTTAGGCGCTACATCAATTGCTTATGATATTGCCAAAAAATTTGGTCATACTATTGAAAAATTAGAACCTGCACTTGTTGGTTTTACAGTTCAAAAAGATCAGTTTTGGTTCAAAAACTTATCAGGTGTTTCAACACAAGTAAATACTTTTGTGGAAGGAAAAAGATTTGAAGGCTCACTTTTATTTGCACACAAAGGTTGTAGTGGGCCAGTTATTTTAACTACTTCTTTATATTGGAAAAAAGGAAAAATCGCTATTGATTTTTTACCTAAAAAGAAAATCTCGAATTTCTTAAAAGGAAATAGAAAAATTTCATCAGCTTTACCTTTCCCAAAAAGATTCACACAAGAGTTTTTAAAATCAATTAATTTAGAAGATAAAGCAGTTTCTTCTTTATCTGAGCAAGAAAAAGAGAAAATTAGAACTCTAAAATATTACGAATTTGCTCCTGCAGGTAACTTTGGATATACAAAAGCAGAAGTAACAAAAGGTGGTATTTGTACTGATGAAATTAACTGGCATAACTTCGAGAGTAAAAAGCAACAAAATCTATATTTTATAGGTGAATGCCTTAATATTACCGGAGAATTGGGAGGTTTCAATTTTCAGTTTGCATTTGCAAGTGCAGTGACTTGTGCAAGAAATATTAAAAATAATTTTAATTAATGTATTACTTTTATATATGATTTATTAAAAATCAGTTATTATTTTTCCTTATTAATAATTTGGTAAGGTATACAATGTTTTTTGGAAATAAGAAACTGGAAATGGAAAACTCTTCACTTAAAGAAGAGGTCGAAAAGTTAAAAAAAGAGCTGTCTTCTAAAAATCAACAAATAGCACAACTAAACTATGAAATTTCAAGTCAATCTCAACAAGATAAGACTGAAAATAAAGAAGAAGTTGAGCTATTTAAAGAAATAGCTGTTTTATCTCAGGAAGAAGGTCTAGTAGTTTTCTCACCTACTAATGAATTGTTTTTTGTAAATAATATAGCAAAAGCAAATGTAACAGATTATTCTATTATTCTTGATACTATTAAAAGTGGTAGTGATAGATTAATTATGGATGATTGTGAAGCTAGCATTTTAACTAAAGAGTATAATGGTTATAAAATTGCATCTTTAAGAAGAACTTCTATTCATGATAATAAAGATGGAGGTCTACTAGAAAGACACAATAGAAATATGACTAACTCTTTAAGTACTACTCAAAATACTTATCTGTCATTACTTGATGAATTAAAATCTATGATGAAAGAGTCTAAAGAAACTGCATCAGGTTCAACTGAAGGTCTAAATCTTACTCAAGTAATTGTAACTGATACAAATAATCTTCAATCGGAAATTAAAAAAGAGAATGAAGTAGTTAACTCTTTAGTTTCTAAAAGTAAAGATATCTCTGATGTGATTAATATTATTCAAGAGATTGCATTCCAAACAAATATTTTATCATTAAACGCAGCAGTAGAAGCAGCAACAGCAGGTGAAGCTGGAAAAGGTTTTGCTGTAGTTGCTGCAGAAGTTAGAAATCTAGCAACAAGAAGTGCAGATGCTGCTAAGCAAATTAAAGATGTTGTTGATTCAATTCAAACTGATACTGAAAGAATTAAAGCAAGTTCAGATGTTGTAGCAACTGGTGTAAATGAAACAAAAGATAGGGTTGATACTTTAAGTGGATTAATGAATACATTCCAAAAGAATGCAAATAGATCTGTTTATGAAGTAGAGAGCATTTCAAATAAAATCTTTATCAATCTTGCAAAACTTGACCACGTAATTTACAAAAACAACCTATACCAATTAATTTTTGGCGGAGAGCATAACTTTAATGCTGTTGATCACCATAATTGTAGACTTGGTAAGTGGTATGATACTGGACTTGGAAAAGAAGAGTTTAGTTTTGTTCCATCTTATAGACACCTTGAAAGATATCATGCGGCAGTACATGATGAAGCTAACTTATTAGCAAAAGAGTGTTCAGGAAGTTCTGTTTCTTGTTCTAAACAGTTAATTGAAGACAAAATTGCATTAGTTGAAAATGCAAGTGAAAAGGTATTTGTATACTTAGACAAGATTTTAGAAGAAAAAAATGAAGCAGTTATGAGAGATGCTGCTAATAAGTTATTTAATTAGGGGAATAACAATGGAAGAGAAATATTCAGTATTAATTGTAGATGATGAAACAGAAATTCTAACAATGCTAAGTAGATTTTTTAATAGAAGTGGGAAATACAGTGTTTCTACATATTCAAATCCAGTGGCTGCTGTTGATTCATTTACTCATAATAAATATGATTTAGTTTTACTTGATATTATGATGCCACAAATGAATGGGTTAGAAGCATTAGAAAAAATCATGGATTCTAATAGTGAACAAAAAGTTATTATGATGACTGCATACTCAACTTTAGACAAGGTTTTAAAGTCTCATAAACAAGGTGCAACTAACTATGTGATGAAACCATTTTCATCACTTCAAGCTTTAGAGAAAAAAGTAATTGAAGTATTAGAGTCATAATTTTATGAAAAATAAAAGCCTAGTTCTTAGGTATGCACTTCTTTTTTGTGTAGCAGTATTTTTTACTGCTGCATTTTTAAATACTTACAAAAACGAAAAAATAAAAACCCAACTTCAAAACTATGATATAAGCGTGAATAAGGCTTATGTTAATGCTTACGATAAAACAAAAGATATCTCAGAATTAATATTTTTTAACAATCTTTTATATGATAAAAAAATCATTGATTTATATAATGCTTCAAATACAAATAATGAGTCTTCAAAAAAAGAGCTTTTTTTATATCTAAAAGATAAATATTTTCATTTTAAATCATATGGAATTAGACAGATAAATTTTTATTTTCCTAATAATGAAGTTTTTCTTCAAATGAAAAATCAAAATTTAGATGATAAGAATGGAAAAGACAAACACAAATATGTAAGTTATGTGAATAACTCTTTAGAAGAGATAGATGGTTTAGAAGTTGGTTCAAGTTTTGCTTCTTTAAAGTTTATAAAACCTATATTTGATGATAAACTAAATCATATAGGAAGTATTGAATTAGAATTTTCTCTTGATTATGTAGCAAATCTAATGGAGAAAAGTTTAGACTTTAATATTTTATTTTTATTTGAAAAACAGATAATTCAAAATAATATACATAAAAGTAAAATTGAGGCTTTTAAAGAGTTTTATTTAAATAAAAACTATATGTATGAAGATAATAAATATAGTTCTTCAAAATATACAAAAGAGTTATTTGATTCAATAAAAAATAAAAACTATTTAAAAATTGATAGTTCCATGTCAATCTCTAAAACTTTTTCATTCACTTATGAACATTTAAATATCTATTATCCTGCTGTATTTATACCTGTTTTTTCAACAATAAATAAAAAAAGTGAATCATATATTTTTGCTTTTGCTACAAATGAAAATAGTACTATTTCAATGATAATGGATCAGTTTGAATTCCTTTTTTATATTTTTATGATTTTGTATTTGATTTTATTTATTGTTTTATTTTATGCCAATAAGTTTAGTTTAGATAAAAAAACAATTGCCAAAAAATATCAAGACTTGGTTGATGCAATTGATAAGTATGTTGTTATGGTTGAAACAGATAAAAGAGGTGTGATTGTAGAAGTAACAGAAGCCTTTTGTGATATCTGTGGATATACAAAAAAAGAATTAATTGGTAAAAATGTAAATATTATTAGACATCCCGATGTATCTAAAAAGTTTTTTGAAAACCTTTGGAGGGATTTATTTAAAAATAAAAAATGGGAAGGTGAGATTAAAAACCTAGATAAGTACGGAAATTCATATTGGGTAAAAGGTACAATCTTTGCAAAATATGATGAAAGAGGAAAAATCATAGGATTTATTTCAATAAGGGTAAATGTAACTGATGCAAAACAGTTAAAGAAAATCAACTTATTGTTAAAAGAGGATTTATCAAATAAATTAAATGAAATAAAAATGAAAGATAAAAACTTAATGGATAATACAAAAGTTGCTTTAATGGGTAAAGTTTTGGATTCAGTTTCTCATCAATGGAAAAACCCTATGTCAAATATCTCTATTGAATTAGCAAATCTAAGTGCAAGAATCTCTAAAAATGATATAAATCTTGAAGCTCTAAATCAAATACATAATAAAATTGAAATTCAATTAAAAAGTTTGTCTGTAACACTAAATGAGTTTAAATCATCGTTTACTCAAGATCAAAGAAATGATAAATACAATGTATACTCGGCTGTAAGAGAATCAATCTCATTAGTAAGAGATGAAGCAAAACTACATAATATAACTATTAGTTTAAACTCTAAAAAAGAGATTTATTGTTTTGGAGTATTTAATGAGTTAAAGCATATTGTTATGAACCTATTAAAAAACTCTATTGAACAACTTATTTCTAATAATATAACAAATGGTGTAATTGATTTATCTATTATTGAGGATGAGGGGAATATTTTGATTAAGTGTTCTGATAATGCAAAGGGTGATTCAAAAAATATTATTGACAAAGTATTTAGTGATAACTATGATGAAAAAGTAAATAAAGATATTGGAATCAATTTGTATATTACAAAACTTTTAATTGAAAAAAGTGGTGCAAAAATTTGGTTTGAGAATAAAGAAGATAGTACAACTTTTTATATAAAACTTGTTTCTGAAGAGCGAAGAAATAAAGGTAGGTTATAAAATGAAATCAACTTTTTATATTAGACTTTTTTTAACTTTCATAATTTTTGCAGTTGTATTATTGGTATTTTCATTTGTATCTTTTGATAGTTTTTATAAATCAAGTATAAAACATAAAGATGTTGAAAATATTACAAAAGCATTTAATCATCAAAACCATATGATTACTTCATATGTAATGAATAGCAAGAAAAAATTAAAAGCTATTAACTCTAGTGAAGCTTTTCAACACTATATGCAAAGTGGTGATAATAAAGCGCTTTTATCTATGCTAGAAGTTTTTATTGCATCAAATAAAGATATTGTTCAATTTAAATTTGTAGATTTACGAGGTAATGAAAAATTTAAAATTATAAATGAAAATAATAAAGTAGAAATATCAAAAGAAAGTGATTTAGAAAATCTTGTAACAAGCAGCTTTTTTAAAAATATTAGAGTTTTAAAAGATACACAAATATATAACTCTTCTTTGGCTATTTATGAAGAAAAAGCTGAAATAAAATTCCCTGTAAAACATGTTATTAACTTTGCTATAAAAACCAAAAAAGGTTTTTTAGTTTTAGTTTCAGATGTAAAAAACGTGCTTTCAAAACTGCAACACTCTTTTGGTAAATTTACTTATATTATTGATAATAAAGGCTATTTTATTATTCATAAAAATAGTAAATATAATTGGTCAAAATACTTTGCTTCTAATGAGACTTTATATAAGTTATACCCAAAAGATTCAAAGGATATATTAAACTCTGATGAGGTAATTACCGATAGATTTATTTCTAAAAGACTCTATTTTAATAAATATAAATATGTGACAATACTAATTGAATTTGATGAAAATATTTTAAAAAAAGAGTTAAAAGAGTTTGAGACATACTTTAACTCTATTATTATAGTTGGTATTTTATTTGCTATATTTTTAGCACTTCTTTTCTCAGAACCATTAGCAAAACTAAATAAAAAAACACTTGATAAAAATAAAGATTTAGACTTAAGTGTAAAACAGAGTTTCCAAGAGTTGAATGAAAGCCAGTTAATTATTGACAAGTATGTAATCACTCTAAGGTTAGATAGAAATGGAATAATTACAGATGTAAGTACTGCTTTTTGTGATGTATCAGGTTTTGCAAAAGGTGAGTTAATAGGACATCACCACAAAATGCTTATGTATCCTGATTTTAATGAAAAAGAGTATGATGAACTTTGGAAGTATTTACAAGCTGGTAATTCTTATAGTTTAGAGATGAAAGCTTTGAAAAAAGATGGGAGTTACTATTGGGTTGAGTCTTTTATTGAACCAGTTTTCAATGAGTTTTCAGAACTTACTGGTTTTACAATAATTAGAAATAATATCACCGATAAAAAAACAATCCAGAATCTTTACAATGATATGAATAATCAAGTAGGGCAATATAATGCCATTTTTGAAAATGCAAATAGTGGTATTGCTTTAGTAGATTTAGGTGGGAATTTCAAAAAAACAAATCATACTTTAATGGAACTTCTAGGGTACTCAAATCAAGAGTTATTAACCCTTAGTTGTTTTGATATTATTTTAGAAAGTTCAACACAGATACTTCAAAAGATATTTTTTGAAGCAAAACAAATTGGTCTTATTAGAAATATAGAAAAGATATTTATTCATAAAGATAGTTCACAAATACATTTGGAGTTATCTTTGAATTTACTTCCAGATAAAAAGCATTTTGTTTTAGTTTTAAATCCTTTAGAGGATAAAAGAAAACTACAAGAATTAAACCAAAACTTATCTGCAAAAATTAATGAAGAAGTAGAAAAGAGTAGACAAAAAGACAAAATACATCAAGAAGAGCAAATTCAAAATGCAAAACTTTCATCTATTGGTTCTTTAGCTGCTGGTATTACCCATGAGATTAATACTCCTTTGACTTATATAAAAGGTAACTTTGAAATGATGGGTTATGATATTGAGGATTTACCTAATAGTGATATAAAAACAAGAATGCTAGAAGATAGTGTAAAAATAAATGATGGATTAAATAGAATTGCTAATATTGTAGAATCAATGAGAGAAATTTCTCAAAGTTCAAAAGAGACAAAAGAGAGTATTAATATCTATTCAACTCTTATCACTTCCTTGACAATGGCTTATAATAGATCAAAACAAATCTCTAAAATACTTCTAAACAATAAAATATTTACCATTGATAATATAAATAAAAATGAGTTTGAATTTATATGTAATGTTCAAAAGCAAAGAATTGAACAAGTATGGATTATTATTATAAATAATGCTTTAGATGAATTAGTAAAAATAGATGATTATGAAAATAGAGTTTTGAGTATAAACATAGAGGAAAATGAAAAAAATATTATTGTTTCCTTCAAAGATAATGCAGGTGGAATAAATAATGATATAATAAATAATATTTTTGAACCCTTCGTTTCATCAAAAGAACATAGTGGAATGGGAGTGGGTTTAAACATTGCAAAAAAGATTATTCAACAGCAAGATGGAAAAATAACTGCATTCAATGAAAATGATGGAGCAGTTTTCCAAGTTGAATTTAAAAAGAATCATTAACGAAGGAATCATATGAAGAAGGTTGTTTTACTAGGAAGTGTTATTGCGGTATTAGGTTTGGCTCCTTTAGGTATTAAAGCTATGAGTGATAAGTTAATTGATAATAAATCAAAAGAGTTAAAAACTCATGGAATAGAGTTGAATATAACTAATGAAAGTGGATATTTAGAAACAAAAAGAGATTTTGATTTAATTATTAAAGATGCTGATAAATTCCAAGAGTATTTAAAAAGTCAACTTAAACAAAGTTACCCTGCTTATATTCAATTATATGAAGCTGTTTCAAAAAAAGATGCTAAAGAAATAAATGACTTTTTAGAAGGGCTTGTTTTTAAAGGAGATATTCACAATTCAAATATAAATCTATCTTCTGATATTGAAACTAATATTGCTTTACATAAGTTTTCAAAAAAAATCATGGATAAAATTAAATCAGGTGAAAAAGAAAAAGCCTTTTTTATTCCTATGTTAGAAAATAAAGAGCTATCTGTAAATATCCTTTTCTCAAATGAAGGAAAAATCAAAACAACTAAATTAAAAGATATAAATAAATCTTTTGACTTTATGGATAAAAAAGGTCAGAAGGTAAGTACAAATATCTTATTACAAGGTTATGAAGTTCAAAATAAATCAAAAAACGATCTTGTAATAGCAGATTCAAAGCTTGATAAGTTTGCAATAAACTTAGCAGGTGCAGAAAAAGGCGTATTTGAATTAAACAAAATCAATTATGATTTAAACTACAAAAATCAACTTGAAAATAGTGGAGAGTTTAAAATTAATTCGATTATGGCAAAAGCTCCTGATATGAATTTTAATATTAATGATATAGCAATTAAATCTATGGGTGAAGCAAATGGAGAACTATACAAAGCATTTACAAATTTCAGTGCAAATAAACTAAAAGTTTTAGACAAATCTCAAAATCTATTTTTAGAGAAGTTTAATTTTGATTTGAGTTTTGATGAGGTTAGTTATTTACGATTAGAAGAGCTAAGAAGTTCATATATGCAGTTTGAAGCCTCAGCTTATGACATTAGTTTGACAAAAAAACAAAGAGATCAGATAGTTGCAAATTCAAGTGCTAAAATGGTTGATTCTTTTATAAAAGTTTTAAATGATGGTTTTAATATTAAACTAAATGCTAATCTTGAGGATTTAAAAAGCCCAGCTGTTAATTTAAAAGATCTAAAAGTTGATGTTGATGCAACACTTGCACAAAATGATATAGCATTGGCTTCTTTAAATCAACAAGAAGTTCTTAATAGTATTTCAGCAACAGCAAATATATTAATGCCTAAGAGTGATTTAGAATCACTTTTAAGAACAATGAAACCAAATATGGCCATGATGGTGTCAATGTATGCAAAAGAACAAAAAGATAATGTTGTTTTTGATATTACTTTAAGTGCCGGAAAAATTAAAATAAATGGTCAAAATTTGAATTAGAAAAAGTTGTACATAAACATACACTTGATACAATTGCCAAAAAAGAACTCTTAAGGAATATTTTGAGAATAGCATTTATTGGTGATATAGTAGGTCGTCCTGGTAGAAAAATTATTAAAGAGAATTTATCCAAAATCAAAGAAGAATATAATATTGATTTTGTAATTGCAAATGCTGAAAATGCAAGTCATGGTTTTGGATTAACAGTGAAAAACTGTGATGAACTATTAAAAGCTGGAATTGACATTATTACAGGTGGGAACCACTCTTTTGATAAGAAAAAAGATATGATGGTTTTACTTGAAACACAACCTGTACTAAGACCAGATAATTATCCTGAAGGATTAATTGGAACTGGTATAAAAGTTTGTGATGTTCAAACTAGTGAGGGTGTTGAAAAGCTTGCAGTTATTAACTTAATGGGTCAGTTTGCAATGCCAACTGTTGAAAATCCATTTAACTGGGCAAAAAAACTAGTAGCTCAATTACAAGAAGATGGGGTAAAAAATATCTTTATTGATTTTCATGGTGAAGCAACAAGTGAAAAAAGAATTATGCTTATGATGTTTAAAAATCAAGTAAGTGCTATTTGTGGAACTCATACTCATGTTGGAACAGATGATTTACAAATTTTTGATAATACAGCATACTTAACTGATATGGGATTAACTGGTTGTATGGATAATGTAATTGGAATGGATCCTTATGTTCCAGTACAAAAAGCAACAACTGGAATTGGTGGACACTTTGAAGTTCCAAATTCATGTAAAGCAATTTTACAAATGATGGTTGTTGATATTGAAGATGGAAAAGCAAAAGATTGTTTTAAAATCAAAAAAATCTGTGATCAAAAAGAACATATAATAACAAAGGCGATGTTTGTATAGTGTGAATAATTCTTATGATTTATTGCTTTTTCTAAAAGAGCAAGATTTAATCGAAGAACATTTAGAGTATTGGTGGCCAAGCAGTAATAATTTTGATGTACTAATTGGCGCAATACTTACACAAAATACAAAATGGACAAATGTAGAAAAGTCTTTGGAAAACTTACGTAAACTTGATATGTTAAGTTTAGAGGCTTTATCTACAGCAGACTTACCCTTATTAATTCAAGCCATAACTCCAAGTGGTTTTAAAAATCAAAAATCAGTAAGACTTATTAAACTAGCACAAAATATTTTAGAAGATTTTGGTGATTTTGAAACTTTTTGTCAAAGTGTAAATAGAGAATGGTTACTAAAACAAAAAGGTATAGGTCCAGAAACTGCAGATGCAATTTTATGTTACTCATGTAAGCAAGAGTATATGGTTGTTGACTCTTATACAAATAGGTTATTGAAACGATTTGGTTACGAGTTTGAATCATATGATGAACTACAAGCATGGTTAGTATATGGAATTAATGAAAATTACGATAAAATAGCCAAACTTTATGGCTATGAGATCTCTTTAAACAAGCTGTATGCTAGATTTCACGGCAAAATAATCGAATACATGAAACGTAATCCAAAGGGCTGATTGATGATTATTATTCCTCAAACAAAAGGTGGTGTAGGTAAATCTACAGTTGCCATGCAGGTAATTGCTCCATATTTATATAAAAAGCATGGAAAAAAAGTTACATACATTGAAATTGATGATGAAAACAATGATAGCAGGTCTTTTACAAGAACAGAAATTGTAAATAAAAGAATGCTTGGAACAAATAGAATAGATGAATTAGATGAAATGATTTTAATGGATGATAACCATGAGGTTATTGTAGATGTAGGGGGAAATAAAACTTCTTCATTGGTATTAGATGAAATTAAAAAAGTTGGTTCATTTGGAAATGTTAAGTGGATTATTCCATTAGGTGATGGTGAACTTGATGGTAAAAATGCAATTGCAACTATGAAAAAAATCAAAAAGATTGAACAAAATCCAGAAGAGAATATGATATTTGCTTTAAATAGAGCAATCTCTATGGAAGAGGATTATTTTCAAGAGCAGTTTATTAACTTCTTTGGACACAAGTACTTAGATTCAAATTCTGTAATTTGTGATTTTGTAAAAGATCCAAAATATTTCCCTGTTCAAAATGATAAAGTAATTACAATGAGTAGATACTTAGGTTCAACAGTTTGGGAAATGGCATATAACAATACTGATTTTGCTGCTAAAGCAATTCAAGCAAAAGAGATGGGTGATATTGAATCTGCTAGAAAATATCTTTTCTTTAGAAGAATTCAAACAGAAGCAAAAGATTATGTGATGAATACTCTAAACAGAATTTTCTGCGATTTAGATAAATGGATTGATATTAAAAAATGAGTGATATGAGCTTCAAACAAGCCAAAGAGCTTGTAGAAAGAATGGAATTTTCTGAGATAGCTTTGAAAAAAGCTGTTAATAAAATGGAAAATAGCTCAAAAACATTTAATAATGCCTCAAAAAACTTTGAGAAAACTCTACTAAAACAAGATGAGATTATGAGAAAAATTCCTGATACAAACAGGAAATTTTCTTATTTAGTTCTTGCAGTTGCTGTAAATGTAGGATTTATCTTAGGTTTACTAATAGGTAAAAACTTTTTATAAAAACAAAAATAATTTAGGACAATAAACAATATGGGTAAACAAGAAAAAATTGTATCAATGTTCAATGATATTGCTGGAACATATGATGTAGCAAATAGAGTTTTATCAATGGGAATTGATAAATCATGGAGAAACAAAGCTTGTAATAAAACTTTTGAGCTTTACAATCATAAGCAAATTGAAAAAATCGTTGACGTTGCATGTGGAACTGGTGATATGATTATGTTCTGGAAACAAATTGCAAAAGAGAACAATATTGATTTAGAAAACATTGTTGGTGTTGATCCAAGTGTTGGAATGATGGAAGTAGGTAAGAAAAAACTTCCTGATGTTGATTTTATTGAAGCTTTTGCTACTGAAATGCCACTTGAAGATAGCTCTGCTGATATTATCTCTATTTCTTATGGAATTAGAAATGTAGTTGAAAGACAAGAAGCTTTTGATGAATTTGCTAGAGTTCTAAAAAAAGATGGTTTAGTTGTAATTTCAGAGTTTACAAAAAATGAAAAAACAAATCCATTAGATTATTTAACTGATTTTTATATGAATAAAATTCTTCCAACTTTAGGTGGGATTATTTCTAAAAATAAAGAAGCTTATACTTATTTACCAAACTCAATTGATGAGTTCTTAACTAAAGATAACTTATGTAAAGAGTTAAAACAAGCAGGATTAGAACCTGTACATGTAAAATCATTCTCTATGAATATTTCTACATTAATCATTGCTAGAAAAATCTAATTTTTCTAGTTTTGATTTTATCTTTAATTTAAAAGGAAACTTTTGAATACTCCTATTTCAGTATCTACATTAAATGCACAAATTAAATCTCTTTTAGAAACAACTTTTATTCAAGTTTATGTTGAAGGTGAAGTATCTAATTTAACGTATCATAACTCTGGGCACATTTACTTTTCCGTAAAAGATCAAAGTTCAACTATTTCATGTGTTATGTTTAGAGGTAATGCAAAATATTTAAAATTTCAGCTTGAAGTTGGTCAAAAAATTGTAATTACAGGTAATCTAACTGTTTATGCTCCAAGAGGTAATTATCAACTTTTATGTAATAAGATTGAACCATCAGGGCAGGGTGCTTTAGCTTTAGCTTTTGAGCAGTTAAAAACTAAGCTAGAGCAAAAAGGTTATTTTGATAGAGAAATCAAAAAGCCACTTCCAAAATATCCTAAAACTGTAGCTCTTGTTACGTCACCAACAGGTGCAGCTATTGAAGATATGAAAAAAGTTGCTAGTCATAGATGGCCTCTTGTAGAGTTCAAACTTATTCCTGCACTTGTTCAAGGTGAAGGTGCAGCTTTTGATATTTCACAATCTATTAAATATGCTGATTCATTAAACTGTGATGTAATGATTGTTGGTCGTGGTGGAGGAAGTATAGAAGATTTATGGGCTTTTAATGAAGAGCTTGTAGCTACTGCTATTTATGAAACCAAAACTCCTATTATCTCCGCTGTAGGGCATGAAGTTGATTATTTGATCTCAGATTTTGTAGCAGATGTTAGAGCTGCTACTCCATCAAATGCTATTGAAATTGCTTTACCAGATATAAATGAACATAGAATTTATCTTGATTCTCTTGCAAATGAGTATGACAATAAAATCAAAACAATTTTGTTTAATAAAGAACAACAAGTTTCAACTTTAAAAAGATTGTTTGAACAAAACTCTTTGGAGACAAAATTCTCATTTATTCAATCAGAAATTAAACTTTTAAAATCAGCTTTCCAGACTGATTTATCTCAAAAAGTAATTAAAAATGAAAATGAGCTTGAACTATTAAAGAGAACATTTTCAAATAGTTATTCACAGAAGTTAACTCAAACTCAAAATGAAATAAATATATTAAAAAATAGTTTTGAGCTTAACCATCCAGATAAAAAAGATAAAAATGGTTTTGTACAGATTTCTAAGGATAATAAAATAACTTCACTTGAGAGTCTAAGTAAGGGTGATGAGATTTCTTTACAGACTCCAAAATATATTGCTACTTGTAGTGTTATTGATGTAAAAAAACAATAACATTTTAAGTTTAGAAAAGATAAAATAAGTAAAACTTCTAGTAAAGTATGTAATGAAATTGTATTCTTTTTAGGTTACAATCTTTGTTTTATTAAATTAAATTCATTACATCAATCTAGTAATTGCTGTACTAAAAAGGAAACTTTATGGAGAATAATGAAGAAAAAGTAATAGATTATGCAAATACAAGCGAATTTATGACGTTTGAATTAGGTGCAATGAAATATGCTATTGAACTACCAAAAATTAGAGAGATATTAACATATCCCGACAATATTACTACTCTTCCAAATACTACTAACTGGGTAAAAGGACTTATTAACCTAAGAGGGGAAGTTGTTCCAATTTTAGATATTAGAATCAAGTTTAATACAAGTGAAACAACATATGATGAAAATACTTCTGTAATTGCTGTAATTACTGAAGATAGAAGAATGGTTGGTATTGTAGTTGATTTAGTTGATGATGTTCAAAGACTTGATACAAGTACACTAGCTCCTGTTTCTGAAATGGGTTCTGCAATTCCTTCGAAATATTTAAAAGGGTATGTAAGATTAGACAATAACGAAATGTTAGTAATTATGGACATTGAAAAAGTTGTTGCTAAAGATGAATTAAACGACTAATTACTGGATAAAATAATGCAAGAGAAAATAGAAAGATTAAGAGGATTAAAACTTCTGTTCGTTGAGGATGAAGAGGATCTTCTTTCAATTATCAGTGATGCTTTACATAAATTAAAGGCCAACTACTTAACTGCGACAAATGGTGTTGAGGCTTTAGAAATATTAGAAGAGAATCCTGATATTGATGCAGTTATCACTGATATCAATATGCCTTATATGAATGGTTTAGATATGATAAGAACAATGAAAGAAAAAGGCTTAGATATGCCTATTATTATCATGTCAGCACACACTGAAACTGAGTACATCTCAAAAGCAAAGGAATATGGAGTTGACGAATATCTTTTAAAACCATTTGATTTTATAAAGTTTATTGAGTTAATTACAAATATGGATATAAAATAGTCTTATGTCAATAGATAAGAAATTACTAAAAAGATTAAGAATACTTTATGTTGAAGACGACGATGTTGTAAGAAGCGAATTAGAAAATCTTCTAGTTGGTTTCTTTGACAAAGTATTTACTGCTAAAGATGGTCAAGAAGGACTTGACACTTACCTTTCAAATCAAAATGAAATAGATATAATTTTAACTGATATTAATATGCCAAAACTATCTGGTATAGATATGGTTAAAAAAATAAGAGAAATCTCACCTAAAATACCTGTATTTTTAGCAACTGCACACTCTGATATTGAACTACTTGCCGAAGCTATTAAATTAAAAGTACAAGAGTATATTATAAAACCAGTAGATGTAAGACATTTATTAAGTTTAATGAATGAATTAGCAAATGTGTTATATCAAGACTCGTTATTAGAGCAACAAACAAAAGAGTTAGAACAGTACAAAGAGATTATTGATTCAAATAATATTGTTTTAAAAACAGATATTAAAATGAACATTACTTATGTAAATGAATTATTCTGTCAAATCACAGGTTATGATAAAGAAGAGTTAATTGGAAAAGAGTTTAAATCTCTTAAACACCCGGACTCTTCAAATGATATTTATACAAAAATGTATGCTTCTGTGTTAAATGGAAAATCATGGCATGGGGTACTTAAAAACTCTACTAAAGAGCATGGAAACTTCACTACAGATGCTTATGTAATCACTACTTTTGATGATTCAGGTGAAATAACTGGGGCTATTTCTATTCAAAGAGATATTACTGATGAGTTAAACAAAAAAAGAGATATTCAACTTGCATTAATGAAAGATAAAAGTGATATTTTTATTAGAAGTAAAGAAGGTTCTGCTGAACAATCAGCAATTATAAATGAGCTTAGAAATCAACTTGATACTGTAAAAGGTACTCTTCTTAAAAATGATAAAGATATTGAAAGATATATTTATTCAATTGAAAAATACACAGTTGAAAATAGAAATTTAAGATCAGAACTTGCAACATATAAGAAAAATGCAGAAACTCATAATATCTCTATTAAACTTGCTAAAGAGAATGCTGATTTAAAATATCAATTAAAAAAGCATAAAACAAAAAGCAAAGAAGAGAGTGAAAAATTAGAAAAACAGTTGAAACAACAAAAAGTAAATTGTCAAATGGATATTGATGATTTAGAAGAAAAACTAAGAGTTTTAACTGAGAAATATGAAGCAGTTGAGACTGATGACGTATTAGTTCAAAAGCTTGAATATTGGAAAGAAAAAGCGAAAGCGGAAGCTTCTAGAGTTGAACAATTAGAAAAGCAAATTATTGCTCATGGGGATAAAAACTTTATGAGTAAGATATTTGGATAAGAAGCAAGAAGCTTCTTATTTAATAGTAATAGAGATAATCTTTTGATCTACTAAAGGTTTGTCTCCGCCACTTCTTCCAGCTGTTGGAACTGACTCAATTTTTTTAACAATATCATAACCTTTTGTTACATATCCAAAAATTGAATGTCTACCATTTAACCAGTATGTTGGAGCAGTAGTGATAAAGAACTGACTTCCATTTGTATTTCTTCCTGCATTTGCCATTGCAAGAATACCTGTTTTATCAAATAGTGCGTTTGGTGAGAACTCATCTTCAAATGGTTTACCCCAAATTGATTCTCCACCTCTACCAGTTCCAGTTGGATCTCCACCTTGAATCATAAAGTTTTTAATAACTCTGTGAAAAATTAAACCGTTATAGTAACCGTTCTTTGCATGTGTTGTAAAGTTTTCTACTGCTTTTGGAGCAATATCAGGTCTTAACTCTACTTCAAACTCACCTTTAGTTGTTTTGAAAACTGCAATTGGATTTGCTGCTTCTAAAAGTAACACCATAGAGCAAAGAATAAAAAGTATTTTCTTCATACATTACCTTTATATGTTAATTTGCGAAAAATTAGTATATTATTTTAGGTTTAAATAAAAATTAAAAAAAATTTTTTATTAAAATTTAATAAATCTGTGTTAAAATGCGCTGATTTATTATAAGATGTACAATAAAAAGGATTATAAATATGGAAATGCCATCAATTCCACAACCAACATTTTATATTTTTAAGTGTGAGCAAGCATCACCTCCAGGGATGCCAAAGCCATCATGTGTTAACGAGAATACTAGGGACTTATTTAATCACACAGCTCAGTCAATGATGCAAAAAGGATTGATGGGACCAGTTCAAGTTGTAAGAACATCATGTTTAGGAAGATGTCAAATGGGACCTGTTATGTTAGTAGAACCAGGACATCATATGTATTGTCAGTTATCTAAGGAAAAAATAGATAAAATAATTGATGAACATATACTAGGTGGGAACCCTGTAGAAGGGTACTTGATGCCAGAACAGTACTGGGGTGAGCCAGTTAATTTAGGAAGTTAAAAAGGGAATTAAATATATGACATTTGATATGCTATATAGTAAAATTCATAGAGCAACTGTAACAGATGCTAATTTAAACTATGTTGGATCAATCACAATTGATGAAGACTTAATGAAAGCTTCACATTTAAGAGTTGGTCAAAAAGTAGAAATTGTAAATATTAATAACGGTGAAAGATTTGCTACTTACGTTATCAAAGGTAAGGCAGGTAGTAAAGATATGTGTTTAAATGGAGCTGCTGCTAGAAAAGTAGAGATTGGTGATAAGATTATTGTTATCGCTTATGCTTCATATAATGAAAATGAATTAGAAAATTATAAACCAACAGTTGTAATTGTAGATGAAGAAAACAATATTGACATGATTACAAATGAACTTGTAGGATCTGACCATGTTTGATGGAATTGATTTAAAAAATCTAGATTTAAATGCTATGATGAAACAAGTTCAAGACATGGCAGAAAATGCTAAAGAAGAGAATGCAAATAGAGTATTCACATCTAAAGCTGGTGGTGGAATGGTAGAGATTTCTATTAATGGAAATTCAGAAGTTATTGATTTACAAATTGATGATTCATTATTAGAGGACAAAGACTCATTACAAATTTTATTAATCTCTGCAATGAATGATGTTATTAAACAATCTGACGAAAATAAAAAAATGATGGCCATGAATATGATGGGTGGTGCAAACCCATTTGGTCAAAAGTAGAAAATGAAAGAACTATTATCTAATTTTGAAGATTACTTATTAAGTAATCTTCCTACTTCTAAAACTTTCCATCCATATTTTGAATCTGCACTTGGTGATATGCTACAAGCTGGTGGTAAGAGATTTAGACCTATGCTTTTACTTTGTGTTGTAAAATCAAACAAGTCTTTATTATTATCAAACTCAATGCCTGTTGCTTTAGGTCTTGAAATGTTACATACATATTCACTAGTACATGATGATTTACCTGCAATGGATGATGCGGATTTAAGAAGAGGTTTCCAAACACTTCATAAAAAATATGATGAAGTTACAGCTATTTTAGTTGGGGATGCTTTAAATACTGAAGCTTTTAATCAAATCTCAAATGCACCATTACATAATGATGTAAAAATTGAACTTATTAAAACACTAAGTAGTGATGGTGGGATTAATGGTATGATTATTGGTCAAGCAATTGATTGTTTCTTTGAGAACCAAAAACTAGAGCTTGAGCAATTAGAGTATTTACATATTCACAAGACTGCTAAGTTAATTGCAGCATCTTTAAAAATGGGTGCAATTATAAGTGAATATGATGTTGACACTCAACAAAAATTATATGATTTTGGAATTGACTTAGGATTATTATTCCAAATCCAAGATGATATTATTGATGAAACTCAAACAGAAGAAGAAGCTGGTAAAACAACACATAATGATGAGGCTAAAAACTCTTTTGTTAATTTATTAGGTTTAGATGGTGCAATTAATGCAGCAAATGAACTAGCTTCAAAGTGTGAAAAAAGTTTAGAAACACTTGATACTAACCTTAAAAACTCGCTAGAAGAGTTACTTTTAAAATACATAAATAGACATAAATAAGAGTTTTTAAAACTCTTAGTCTTTTTAACTCAATCTTACTTGACAATTAAACAAAAATTATATAAAATTTAGCACTTATAAAAATAGAGTGCTAATAAAGCATGCATAAATAAAATTAATAAAACTTAATAAAGGAAATACTATGTTAAAACCATTAGGTAAAAGAGTATTAGTACAAAGAACTCAAGCTGAAGAAAAAACTGCAAGCGGAATTATTTTAGTTGATTCAGCTAAAGAAAAACCAAACACAGCAGTAGTAAAAGCTATTGGTTCAGAAGTTACTGAACTAAAAGAGGGTGACTCTGTTGTATTTGAACAGTTCAGAGGAACTGAATTCACATTCGATGGTGAAGATTACTTAGTATTAGATATTGAAAACATTATAGGAGTTATGTAAGATGGCAAAAGAAATTACATTTAGTGATAACGCAAGAAATTCATTATACGCAGGTGTTGAGAAATTAGCAGATGCAGTAAAAGTTACAATGGGACCAAGAGGTAGAAACGTATTATTACAAAAAGCATTTGGTGCTCCTAATATTACTAAAGATGGTGTTTCTGTTGCAAGAGAAATCGAATTAGCAGATACTTTAGAGAACATGGGTGCTCAACTTGTAAAAGAAGTTGCATCTAAAACTGCTGATGAAGCAGGTGATGGTACTACAACTGCTACAGTTTTAGCTCACTCTGTATTCAAAGAAGGATTAAGAAACGTAACTGCTGGTGCAAATCCAATCATCTTAAAAAGAGGTATGGATAAAGCATCTGATGCAATCTTAGAGAACTTAAAAGCTGCATCTAAAGAAGTTGCTAACAAAACTGAGATTGAGCAAGTTGCTACAATTTCTGCTAACTCTGATAATGCAATTGGTTCAATGATTGCAGAAGCTATGGATAAAGTTGGTAAAGATGGTGTTATCACTGTTGAAGAAGCAAAAGGTATTTCTGATGAACTAGACGTAGTTGAAGGTATGCAATTTGATAGAGGATATTTATCTCCATACTTTGTAACAAATGCAGAGAAAATGACTACAGAAATGGAAAATCCATTCATCTTATTATACGACAAAAAAATCTCTAATTTAAAAGAGATGTTACCAATCTTAGAATCAGTTAACCAAGCTGGTAGACCATTATTAATTATTGCAGAAGATGTAGATGGTGAAGCATTAGCTACATTAGTTGTAAATAGATTAAGAGGATCATTAAATATTGCTGCCGTTAAAGCTCCAGGTTTTGGTGATAGAAGAAAAGCAATGTTAGAAGACATCGCTGTATTAACTAACGGTACTGTTGTATCTGAAGAAATGGGAATGAAACTTGAAACTGCTGAGTTCTCTGTACTTGGTACTGCTGCTAGAGTTGTAATTGATAAAGATAATACTACTATCGTTGATGGTACTGGTTCAGCTGAAGCGGTATTAGCAAGAACTAACCAAATCAAATCAGAGATTGAAAATACAACTTCTGAGTATGATAAAGAAAAATTACAAGAAAGATTAGCAAAACTTTCTGGTGGTGTTGCAGTAATTAAAGTAGGTGCTGCTACTGAAACTGAAATGAAAGAGAAAAAAGACAGAGTTGATGATGCATTATCTGCAACTAGAGCTGCTGTTGAAGAAGGTATTGTAATTGGTGGTGGTGCTGCATTAATCAGAGCTGCTGCAAAAGTTAATTTAGAATTAGCTGGTGACGAGCAGATTGGTGCAGATATTGTACTAAGAGCTATTAAAGCACCATTAAAACAAATTGCTACAAATGCTGGATTCGATGCTGGTGTTGTTGCAAATGAAGTTGAAAAAGCTAATAGCGAAAACTTCGGATTCAATGCTGCTACTGGTGAGTACGTTGATATGTTCGAAGCTGGTATTGTTGACCCTGCAAAAGTTGAAAGAGTTGCAATGCAAAATGCTGTATCTGTAGCATCTCTATTATTAACAACTGAAGCTACTGTAACTGATATCAAAGAAGATAAACCAGCTGCTGCTCCAGCTATGCCTGACATGGGTGGAATGGGTGGTATGCCTGGTATGGGTATGTAAGACTAAGGTCTTTCAAACCTATGTATTCCCTGATACTTTCAGGGAATACACCACTTCAATAAATTAATTTAAATTTAACTGCCAAGAAACACCAAACTGATCATCAACCCAAGCAAATTTCTGACTAAAGCCATAGTCTTCTAGAGGCATTTTAATATCACCATTTTCTGATAGTTTTGAAAATAGTTTTTCTATTTCATCTTCACTTTCACATTCAATTAAGCTAGAAACAGCAGGGGAAAAATTCCAATTGTGAATAGCTGGACTATCACTACACATAAAAAGATTCCCATTGATTTCAAAAGTAGCTTTCATAATTTTACCTGCTTCTACAGGACCACCTTCTTGCCAACGGTTGATATCTATAACTTTTGAATTATCAAATAGCTCAACATAAAAATTCATTGCATTTTCAGCATTGTTATCTTGAAATGTTAAAGAAGTGATTATTTATTTTTTCATATTTTTTTTCCTTAAGTAATTTACTTCTCTTGTTTTGCTTAGTTTTGATAATTATATAATAAAAAATTTTTTTTAACTTATCTTGCACAAGCTGTAATATGGACTTTTGTATTAAAAAAACTATTTCTATTAAGAACAATTTTAAATAAAATAATATACATTATTTGCTTTTAATTTTACTATTTGTCTATCTGGATATAATTATTATAATTGAGGTATGTGATTTGGACAATATAAAAAAACTAACAAAACTGGCATTAACTGAGCTTAGAATAAAAGATTTATCTTCTACTCCTGAAAACTATTTTATTGAGTTTACAAAACAAGCAAATCTACTTGAAATGAAGTTTGATGAATTAAACAAGTTTGATAAGATTAAATCAAATGTTAATTCTGATGAGATAAAAGATAAAGAGATAGAATCATATATAGATTTAATAGAAATACTTTCAAAAAGACCTTCTTTACATAAATTGACTAAGTTTGCACATAGTATTGATGAAATATTAATGCCTTCAATTGATTTTAATAATGATAAAAAAATCAATGAGTTCATAGAAAACATTTCGAAAAATCCACAAAAACTTTTGGAAAGAGATTCTATAGCTAAACTAAAAGATATAACAAAAGATAGAGTTAAAGCTGATAGGGAAATTCTTAGAAAAAAGACAGATGATGTTATAAAGCTTACTTCATTAATGGGTAAGTATTTTGATAAAACCCTACTTGAAAGTTCTGATTCAAGTGAAGAAATCCATAAAATTAAAAATGAGTTAGTTGATCTTAATATTTCTAATGCTTCCCATAGAGAATTAGGAACAGTTCAAAAAAAGCTTGTAGATACCATATATAATATTGAAAAAAATATGGAAAAAAGTAGAGAAGATTTATCTGAGAATAAAGAAAAATTCAATGAATTAAATAAGCATATTGAAGAGTTACAAAAAGAGCTAGATTTAGCAAAAAAAGAAAAGTCTATTGATTATTTGACAGGTGTACTAAATAGACGTGCTTTTCATGAAGAGGTTGAGAAAATTGAAAAGAAACATAATATTTTTAATACTAATTATGCAGTAGTTTTTTATGATATAGACCATTTTAAAAAGATAAATGATACCCATGGGCATACATGTGGAGATGCAATTTTAAGAACTTTTGGCGGTATATTAAAAGCTCTTACAAGAAAAGAAGATGTTATTGCTAGATATGGTGGAGAAGAGTTTGTTGCACTTATTAATTATGAAAATGAAAAAGAGTTAATTAAATACTCAAAAAGAGTAAAAAACTTAGTTGAAAATAGTGATTTTGTATATAAAGATATTAATATTAATCTTACATATAGTGCTGGAATTAGCTTTAGAGCTAAGTATGATAGTTATATGAGCACTAAAAAAAGAGCAGATGAACTTCTTTATACTGCTAAAAAAGAGGGTAGAAATAAAGTACTTTTTGATGATGGTAAAGAATTTTAAATTATAATAACTTAGAAAAATAATCTTATTCTGTAACAAAATTCAACATAAGCCTATAAATACCTAATATAATTAAAGCAGTATAAAAATTTAAGAAATAATTTTTACTCAATTTATTATACTGATATTAGTTATTAGCTTTGTTACATTTTTGTATAAATATATAAAGGCCTAATTATGATTAGACATGAGAATAAGATTATTAAACTTATAGCTTTTGGCCCTTTACTTTTTATCCCACTTTTTGTTCTTATTGTAATTATGTTTATAATTTATGAAAATAGAATTAATCTTGATAAAACTATTGAAAATCTAGAAGTTGATTTAATATTTTCAAAAAAAGAAGCAATTAGATCTAAAATTGATGGTATATCTGATTTAGTAGCTTACCAAAATAACATAATAGAAAAAAAATTAACATCTAGAGTAAAAGATAGAGTTATAACTGCTTATAAAATCTCAAATAAACTTTATGAAAAATATCACAAAACAAAAAGTGAAAAAGAAATAAAAAATTTAATAGTTGAAACATTAAGACCTTTGGTTTGGAATGATGGGGAGAGCTTCATTTGGATTTTAAACTATAAAGGTGAATTTCAATTAGCTCCTGAATATCTTCGACATTTGGAAGGTACATCTATAATTGATTTTAAAGATGCTACTGGAAGGTATGTAATAAAAGAAGAGATACAAATTGTTCAAGAACAAAATGAAGGATTTTTATGGGATACATTTACAAAACCATCTAATCCTCAAAAACATTATAAACAAGTAGCCTTTGTAAAAGATTTTGGTCATTTTGATTGGTATATGGGCTCTGGGGAGTATTTAGATACTGCATCAAAGATTAGTAATCAAGAGGTTTTAAAATCTATAGAAAAAATTAGAGATGATAGAAATGGTTATGTTTTTGTTTTAACTAATCAAGGTGAGATGATTTTAAATTATGCTAGACCTGAATTAATAGGGAAAAATGTTTTAGAAAAATTAAATCCTTATCATAAAATATTTACAAGAGTTTTTTGGGAATTAAATAATAGTGAATATACTTTTATAACTTATGATTGGCAAAACCCTCAAAGTAAAAAAATTGAAAAGAAATATGGATACATAAAAAAAATACCCCAAACAAATTGGATTTTAGGAAGTGGTTTTTATGAGTCTGATATAAAAGATGATGCAGCTAAACAAGCAAAACAGCTTTATGAGGATTATGATGTAAGAATCAAATATATTATATCTATTGGTGTAGTTACTTTAATTATCGCATTTTTATTATCTATTGTAATTTCAAGGTATTTAAAAAGAACTTTTTTAGCGTATAAAAAAGGAATTGAAGATAAAACAAATGAGTTAAAAGCATTAAATGAGACATTAGAAGATAAAGTTGCTTTAAGAACTAAAGAATTAGAAGATTCAAAACACTCTTTAGAAATTTTAGCAACTACTGATGTTTTAACAAAAGTGAATAATAGATACTCAATTATGACAAGACTTGAAGATGAAGTACATCGACAAAAAAGACATAATCTTCCTTTATGTGTAATGATGTTTGATATAGACCATTTTAAAGAGGTTAATGATCAGTATGGACATGATACAGGTGATGAAATTCTAAAAGCAGTTGTTGATGTAGTTCGTAATAATTTAAGAGATATTGATATTATTGGAAGATATGGTGGAGAAGAGTTTTTAGTAATTTATCCTAATACAAAATTGGATAATGCTATAAAAGTGAGTGAAAGAATCAGAGAGAATGTACAAGACAATAAATTTGATAAAGTAGAGAATATCACTATTAGTTTAGGAATTGTACAGTGTGAAAATGAATCTACTGTTGAGCTGTTTAAAAGATTAGATAAACTCCTATATAAAGCAAAAAATAACGGACGAAATCAGCTTTCTTTTTGATAATTATATAAAATTTTTATTAAAGTAATAAACTTACCTTATTTATAATATATTTTAAAGTAATTACAAGTTAGCATATAGAAAAAATAGGAGTGACTAAATAGCATATGAAAAATATGTCAGCTCAAAATGTAATGGAAATTATTTCCGAAATCTTAGAGATTGATCAAAACCTAATAGGTGAAGAGTATTTAAAACAATTTATTAAAAATATTGCTTTAAAACTTGATATTAAATATGTACTTATTGGGCATCCTACAGATAAAGAATTAACTAATATCCAAACAGATGTTGTTTGGGCTAAAGATGATTTTGCTGAAAATTTTACATATGAATTAAAAGGTACTCCTTGTGAATTTGTATTAACCGGTGAAAGGGTTTGTATTCACGAATCAAATGTATGTGTAGATTTTCCTGATGATTTATTACTTCAAGAGATGGGAATAGAAGCTTATGTTGGAGCTCCAGTTGTTGCAAAAAATGAAGCTGGTGTTTCTAGTATTTTGGTTTTATTAGATGAAAAACCTATGGAAGATAAAAACTTCTTTATTTCTATTACTGAGTTTTTGGCATTAAGAGCTAGTGCTGAGATTGATAAAAAACTAATAGAAGATAATTTAAAAAAAGAAGTTGAAAAACAGACTTTAAAACTAAAACAAGCTAATGAAGAAATTTCTAAACTAAATGAAAATTTAGAACAAAGAATCAAAAAAGAAGTTAGAAAAAATATTCAACAACAACATATAATCAGTGAACAATCTAAAATGGCTACAATGGGTGAAATGATTGAAAGTATTGCCCATCAATGGAAGCAACCATTATCTACTATATCTACAGCATCAAGTGGTTTAAAACTTCAAAAAGAACTTGATGTATTAAGTGATGAAGCTTTTTATGATTCTGTAAATATGATAGGAGATTCTGTATCATATTTATCTCAAACAATAAATGACTTTAGAAACTTTTTTTCAAAAGATAAAACTAAAAATAGTTTTAGAGTTAAAAACACTTTTAAAAAAGCATTTAATCTTACTTATTCACAGTTTAAAAAAGCAGAAATTTGTTTTGTTAATAATATAAATGACATTGAGTTTTTTGGTTTAGAAAATGAATTACTTCAAGTGATCATAAACTTAATTAATAATGCTAAGGATGAATTAGAGAAGATTGATTCTGAAAGATATATTTTTATAGATGTTTATAAAGATGAAAAAAATTTAACTATTGAAATAAAAGATAATGCAGGTGGAATTAAACAAGAAGATATAAATATTATTTTCAAAGCATATGAAACTACAAAAAAACACAAAGATGGAACGGGTATTGGGTTATATATGTCAAAAAATATTATTGAAGATAGTATGAATGGTAAAATTACTGCTGAAAACACAACATTCTTACACAATGATAGTGAGTATAAAGGTGCTCTTTTTACAATCAAAGTTCCATATTTATAATAAATACTACATAATATAAAATATAATAATTCTAAAATATCTAAACCATCACTAATATAAAAATAAGTATAATTTTATTATTTATTAAAAGCATTATTGGAGATAATATGAAAAAAGTATTTATAGCTTTATTATTTTTTGTTTCCTCTTTATTCGCACAATTAGATTATTCAAAAAAGAAAATTAAACTCTTAGGAGAGAAAAAAGAAACAGTTTCTAAAAGAGTTTCAATTAAAAATATCGAAAAGATTGGGTACAAAGAGTATCTAATGATTGATCCTTATACTAAAAAAAGAACTAATTATGGAGGAGTGACCTTAGATAATTTTGTAAAAGTTTTTGCAAAACCAAATGTAAAAGAGGTTATTTTTACTGCAATTGATGGATACAAAGTATCTTTTGTTAAAAAAGAGTGGAAAAGAGATGTTGTTCTTCTTTCAACACGGGTAAATAAAAAGCACGTTGGTTATGAACATAAAGGGCCATTAAGAGTAGTTTTCCCTAACTTTGACTCTATTGCTGAAAATTATGCAAACAATCTTCCAAAATGGATATGGATGATAAAAAGTATTGAGTTTAAATAAATATGAAAAATAGATTCAATTATATTTTTTATGCTTTTATATTTATTATATTTTCAAGTTTATATTTTTGGTATGGGTATACAAAATATGTTCCCAAAAAAGTAATTGAAGTTGGAAAAACATTTATTGCAAACGAATCAATTAGGCATATATTAAAGGTATCTATTTTAAACGAAAAGGGTTTTAATTTATATCTTATTGCTCTTCGTGAAAAGAATGATGATTTAGTTGATGATAGTTTAGATTTAATAGAGGCTTCTTTAGGTTTTATACAAATTTATGAGATAACAGATAAAAGAGTATTTGATATTAAAAAAGATGTTTATAGTATCTTAGAACTTGTTGATAACAGTAGATTAGATATTAGTGATGAATCATTAGTTATGATTTCTAAAAAAGTGAATAATATTAATCTAATTGTTGAAGACTTAGAAAAAAATAAATGGCATACAATGCACTCACAAATTGTTCTAGAAGAGGCAGGGAAGTTTAAAACTTTAGTAGTAGTGTTTTATTTATTAGCTCTAAGTATTGTACTTATATTTGTGATTTTATTTATTAATAGAAAAAAATCACAACTTGAACAAGAAAAAATAAAAAACCATAAACTACTGTTAAATCAATCAAAAGTTGCAGCTGTTGGTGAGATGTTAGGAAATATTGCTCATCAGTGGAGACAACCTCTTTCTGTAATTAGCACAATTTCAAGTGGTATGAAGTTCTCTGCTATATACGATGATGATATAGATAAAGAGAAAATAATAGAGTATGGTGATGCAATTTTAAAGCAATCCAAATACTTATCTAAAACAATTGATGATTTTAGAAACTTCTTTATGGCAAATAGTGAAAATATAGAAAGAATAGATTTAAAAAGGACATATGATAAGTTAGAAGATTTAACTGATAGTATATTTAAAAACAATTTTATTGTTAAAATAACTAAGATTGATGAAAATATTGAGTTTTATTCTAACGAGTCTATATTGATTCAATCTTTTATAAATATTTGTAACAATACAAAGGATGTATTTTGTGAAAGAGAAATAGATAGTAATGATAGATACTTTTTTACTACAATCAAAAAAACAGATAATATAGTTACTATTACATTTAAAGATAGTGGTGGAGGAATTAAAGAGGAACTACTTCATAAGATTTTTGATCCTTACTTTACTACTAAACATCAATCCCTTGGTACAGGTATTGGTCTTTATATGACTCACCAGATTATTACAAAACATTTCAAAGGTGAAATCACTGCAAGAAATACAGAGTTTGAATATGATAATAAGCATTTGAAAGGTGCATTATTTGAAATAAAACTTGATATAGAAAAACTTCAGATATAAAAAAATAAGAATAGTCAGAAAATTAGGCATAAAAAAAGGGAAGCTCTTTCCCTCTTTTTTAAGTTTTAAATTTAAATAAAACTCATATTTAAAAAAATTTACTTTATAGTAAATTATAAACAATTAGTTTTTAACAATACTAAAAATGTGAATCCTTCACCATTCGCACCTCCGTTATTGCTTTGGATAATACAATTATAACATCATTTAAACTGAAAAGAAAATAAAATGGTGGTTATTTTACTGGTATAACGGAAGTTTTATAGTAAAGCAAGCACCTTTGTATTCATTTTTATCTTTTGTATATGTTATGTTTTGAACCTCTATAGAGCCCTCCATACTGTCATTTATGATTCTATGAGTCATAAATAATCCAAGTCCAGTACCTTGAGATTTATGTTTAGTTGTGAAGTAGGGTTGGAAAATTTTATCAATAATTTGTTCATCAATTCCTAATGCATTATCGTAAATTTTTAGGTAACCATGCTCTTTTGTCTTTCCAAACTCAATAAATATCTTTTTATTTTGGATTGCTTTTTCACATAAAGCATCTTTTGCATTAGTAATAATATTTACAATTGCTTGAATTAATTCGTTTGGATAACCTTTTAGAACAATATCATCAGTTGGGTCTTCAATCTTTACTTCAATATGATAACTTTTGATAATTCCTTCAAGTAGTGATAAATCTTTTTGAATAATATCTAATAGTGAAAATACTCTTTTTTCTTTATCATCTTTTATAAAGTTTTTAAAGTCATCAATAGTTTGTGATAGGTGAGTTGTTGTATATAAGATTTGCTCTATACCTTCATCAAAGAAACTGTCAGTTAATCTTCCTAAATCCTTATATAGTTTCATTCCACTTACTGTAGTAGAGATAAGGTTTAGAGGTTGTCTCCATTGATGGGCAATATTTGCAATCATTTGACCCATATCTGCAAGTTTTGCTTGTCTTGCAATTAATCTGTCTTTCTCTTTTATTTCACTTACGTCAATAAGTGTAGAGATTCTTCTTTTTTTATTATCAAGTTGTATTGATTGACCACTGGCAAAAGCAGGGAATACAGTACCATCTTTTTTAATAAAGTCAATTTCATATGTTCTTAGTTCATCAACTTTTATATTTCTAGATACTAAATCTTTACTATCTTCATGAACAAAATCTAATAGTTGTTTTCCAAGTAATTCTTCTTTTTTTGAGAAACCTAGAAGTTCTAATCCTAAATCATTTACATTTTGACAAATGAAGTTTTCATCTGAAATAAAAATACCTTCTGAAAGTGTGTTTATGATTCTTTCTATTTCAAAGTTTTTTTCCATAAGCTGAGAATTCTTTTTCTCTAACTCGTTTTTTGCTTTATCAAGTTTATAATTTATTTGACTAAGTAAGGTTGTATCATAAATATAAACAATAACTAAATTTTCTTCTTTATCAAAAGGAGCAATAGTCACACTTTGTTGCATATTATGAAATATTTTGTCAGTAATCTTATTTAGTTTAATTTCTAATAGATATTTAGATTGTTCTGTATTATAAAACGTTGAAGAGTTAAGTTTAACAGTTGTTTTAACTTTTCTTTTTAAAATCTTACCATTAATTTGAGGGTAAAACTGTAATAGATCTTTCTCTAAAATATCTTCAGTTTTAATTTTTGTATGAACTTCTAACCATCTATTCCAGAACTTTACATTTAGGTTTTCATCAAGTATTAAAATTCCACTATTAATACTTTCACAAAGTAGGTTAAATTTATTATCAAACATACTAAAACTCTTCTAATATTTGATTAACAGCTTTTTTAATATATATAATTGACTCATCAGTAGCAAGCATTAGAAGTTGTCCATAGATATTTTGTTCAGCAAAATTAAGTTCTGTGGAAATGATAATTACTTGGTCATACTCTTCTAACTTATTATCTTCAAGTTCATCTGCATCTTTGATTTTTGTAATACTTGGTGGGGAAAATGAAGCATAAGAGTTCATTTCACTAATTAATGAGCTAATAGTTGTAGAAGATAAAATATTAGTGATTTCTAGAACAATATCACTTATTTCATTGTCTGTTAGTTCTCCATCATGTACTAAATCAAACTCTTTTGACATATTAATTGCTGAGTCTTTTCCTATAATGAATAAGTTCTCTCCACTAAAATCACCATTTATTAGTTGAGAAGCAACAAAGTGTTCTTTTCCTTTTAGTTGTTCATTTAAATAGGATTTTAATTCACTAACATTTATAACTTTAATATTTGGGATTGCTAATGTTGCAAAGGCATCTATAATTTCAGCAATTGCTGAACTAGCAGAACCATATGCAATATTCATAAGTTCTTGTAGGCAATCTTTTTCATCTTCGTTTAGTTGGATATCGTAGCTCATATTACCCTTTTTTTATTCGTATTATTTTGATTATTTTTACATAATAAAAAATGTTAATAATTTTACTAAACAATATGAAAGCATTATTTTCAGGTTATTGTTTAGAATGTCAAGTTTTTTGATTTTGTTTACTTTTTTACTATGAGAATAGTGTAAATATAGTATGTAGCACTTTTTTATAGTGAAAAAATAATGTGAAATAATAAATTACAAAAAACTAGAAAACATATATTTAATTATACGAATATTTTATTTTCAATTTTAATAATTTATTATTTTAACATAAAATGTATGAATTTGATGTAATATTTTTATACATCTTTGAATCTATCTCTAATTTCAAAGATCTCATCAATGTTTTCAAAGAAGATATCAATAATTTTAGGATCGAAGTGTTCACCTTTTTCTTCTTTAAATAGATTAAAGATTTTTTCATCTTCCCAAGCCTTTTTATAGGCTCTATTACTACCTAATGCATCAAATACATCTGCTACAGCAGTGATTCTTCCATAGATGTGAATATCCTCACCTTTTAGTCCTCTTGGGTAACCTTTTCCATTCCATTTTTCATGGTGATCTCTTGCTACAATTGAGGCAGTCTGTAATATTGGTTTATTTGAGTGTTTTAACATTTCATAACCAATTTCTGCATGGGTTTTCATAACCTCAAACTCTTCAAAAGTAAGTTTTGCTGGCTTATTTAAAATAGAGTCTGGAATACCAACTTTTCCTATATCATGCATAGGTGAAGCTAGTTTTAAAAGTTCTGCTTCTTGCGCGGGAAGACCAAGTTTTAAAGCAAGAAGTTTTGAGTATTCAGCTACTCTTTTTACATGGTGACCTGTTTCTTTACTTCTTGTTTCAGCTATTTCTCCCATAGTATAAATAATCTCTTTTTGAGTATTTGTAATTTCATCATTTAAAGATTCTATTTCTTGAATACCATCTTCAATAGATTTAGACATATCTTGAATAGCAAAAGAGATTTCACCTAATTCATCAGGTCTATTAATAATTTGTGTATTTTGATATCTTCCTGATTCTACCGCTTGAATATTTGAAATGATAACTTTTGTATCTTCTTTTAAAACTTTACCAAATACAAAAGCTAGAATTACTGCTGAAATAAGCATTAAAACACCGATATAAAATACTTCTAATGTAACGTGAGCATCAACAACTCCATCAAGGTTAAATCTTCTAATTACTAATAAAAGAGTTAGAATTGGCGCAATTGTAAAAATTAAAAATGTTTCAACAATTCTTCTTGATAGTTTTTCATTAAAAATAGTATATTGTCTATCTTCACAAATATCTTTATATCTTCTTTCAAAAATTATATACTCTAATTGAGCTAAAATTGCTGCACCTAAAGTTATATAACTAGATAGAATTTTCAAGTGACTTGAAATTGGAAAGTCTGGGTATAAATAGTTGTGTAGGAAAAATGCTGTAATACCTGCCATTACCCATGAAATAATACTTAGATAATAAGCTTGTCTAGGTAGAGAAATATTTGCTTTTAAATCTTTGAATTTGTAATATAAAAATTCTCTGTAGATAACATGTAGTATGAAAATAATAAATAAGTTTCTAAAAAGTTTTTCAGGTTGAAGACCATCAATGAATGGACATACATTTGTACAAAATGTTTGTAAAAAAACTAAAGATGTAAGTGAAAAAGCATATAAAATTGCCCTAGTTTTTTTATTTAATAAATCTTGAACAGTGAGGTTTTGAGTCATAAAATTCCTTTAACAATTAAAACGGAAATTATATCATATAAAATTAGTATTTATTATTTATGTAGTCTAATCATTTTTGTAATAATCATTGGATAGAATATTAAAAAAAAATTTGGATAGATTATGAAAGATAAATTAGTAGATATTATAAAAGAGGCTGGTGAAATTTTAAAAGAAGGATATTTCTCAAAAAAGGATGTAACTTTTAAAGCTACAAAAGACTTAGTAACAAAATATGATGTTGCTGTTGAAAATTTTTTAAAAGAGAAGTTTGAGAATGAGTTTAAAGATTTTAATGTAATTGCTGAAGAATCTGACAACTCTAATTTAGAGTTTTCTAACTCTATTATTGTAGACCCAATTGATGGAACAACAAACTTTGTAAATAAAGTTCCTCATACTTGTATTTCTGTAGGAGTTTATAAGGATAAAAAACCTTATATTGGGATTGTTTATAACCCAATTTTAGATGAATTATACTCTGCTGTTGTAGGAAAGGGTGCATTTTTAAATGATGAAAAACTTCAAGTTAGTAATGAAGATAGTTTCCAAAGAGCACTTTTATCAACAGGTTTCCCTTATTCAGGAGCTTCAAATCAAGATGACTTAAATGATGTTATAAAAAAAATGAAAGATATTTTACCTAGATGTCAAGATATTAGAAGACTTGGTTCTGCTGCAATTGACTTATGTTTTGTTGCAAGGGGAACTTATGAGGGATATTATGAAATGAACTTAAAAGCTTGGGATGTAAGTGCTGGTTTAATTATTCTTCAAGAAGCTGGTGGAAAAATATCTACAATTGATGGAAGTGATTATACTTTATTTGAAGATAAATATATTGTTGCTTCAAATGGATTAATTCACGAAGAATTAATTAAGAATCTTAATTTATAAAATATTTATCTTCTAGATGTACCAAAGAGTTTTGGTGCATCTGCATATATTTATTATCATAAACTTTTTCACATTTATAAAACTCAATACCATTTACCACAATAGCTAAAGAGAAATCATTTCTATTGTTAAAGTTTTCCATTTCAAAGTGGGTTTGGATATATTTATTTTGATAGTCATGAAGTGAACTATTATCAAAGGCATCTGCAACTTTTGAGTTTTCAATAATTATTTGACTATCATTTTCTTTATCATTAATAGCAGGACACATTTGATCTATATAGATATTATTGTCAATATTTGGACTAAGAGGATAAACTCTACAAGTTGAAGGTCTTTGATTATAAATAGTACATTTAAAATCTTTTAGGTATTTGCAGTATGAATTACCATTTGTGAGTAAAACAACAGGTTTTAAATATCCAAGTTCTCCAAAAATAAAAAGAATTGGGAAGTTTTTATATACAATTTCAAAATCATTTAGAGTTACTTGTGCAAATACTGTACCTTCTTTTCCATTACAGCATTTTGCAGGGCATATTTCACATGATGAAAAGGTATGGGTTCTATTTTCTGTTAATACAAACTGTTTCATACATAAATTATAATAAATTAATAAAAAATGTTACCTGATGTATTTTATCATATATATATTTTATTGCTATTTTAGTATATTATAATAATAATTAGTAGGGGTTATAGGATTTAAAATGATTACTGAAAATAGATTTTTTATTAACAAAGAACTAGTTTTATTTAAAAGAGATAAAGATGAAGCTTTTATAATTGAAGTAATATATAATAGTTCTTTAAATATATTAGAAAAAGAGATGTTTTACTTAAAGAAATATTTGCCAAATATAGAATTGGAGTTTTTTAAATCATACAATGAAAAGAGTTATATTTTATTTCATTTAGAATCAACAAAAACTTTAAAACCTTTAAGAGAGTTTGATATAAAAGAAGATTTTGAACTATTTTTTAAAATAGCTATTAATATTTGTAAAACAGTTCAAAGTATTCATAAAAATGATATTTTTCATACTAATATCACTATGGACACAATCTTTTTAGATGAAAACTATAATGCTTATATTTTTAATTTCTCAAATAGCATTGACTATACAAAACAAAGCACAGGTTTATCATCTGTGTATTTTAAAAACTTGCCTTTAATAAATAAATCACCAGAAGAGCTTGGAAGAATCAATAATGAAGTTGACTTGCGAAGTGATATTTATAATATAGGTTTGACTTTATATGAACTAGTAACAAAACAACACCCTTTTAAAGCAAAGGATGATTTAGAAACTTTGCATAATATTTTGACAAAAGATATTGAGTTTATAGAAAATGTACCTTCAAATATTTCAAATCTACTTATTAAAACCCTTAAAAAAGAAGTATTACAAAGATACCAAAGTATCAATGGCTTATTATATGACTTGATTCAATTACAAGATGATTATACAAAAGATTATATTTTAGGCGTAAATGATATTTCATCTAGGTTACAGTTCCCTCAAAAGGTATATGGAAGAAAAAAAGAGATTAAAAACTTAGTTAAGAAATATAAAAAAGTATGTAAGGGTAAAAAAGAGACTATTTTTATTTCTGGTTATTCTGGAGTTGGAAAATCATCACTAATTGATGAGTTGAAAAACAAAGTCATTAATACAAATAGTTATTTTATTTCAAGTAAATTTGATCAATATAATAAAGATTTACCTTACTATGCAATTAGTGAAGCTTTTTCTATTTTAGTAAAACAACTTCTTACGAAAAGTGAAAAAGAGTTATCACAGATAAAAACCAGTTTACTAAAAAACTTAAGAGGAAATGGTCAGATTTTAATTGATGTTGTTCCTAGTTTAGTTGAAATAATTGGAGAACAAAAAGAGGTTAATAAACTTCCAGCAAATGAGAGTGAAAATAGATTTAATCAAGTATTTTTGAGTTTTATCAAAACAGTAGCTAGTAAAAATACGCCTTTAGTTTTAGTTGTAGATGATTTGCAATGGATGGATTTAGCAACTTTAAAACTTCTAGAGAATATTATAAATGAAGATGATTTAGAGTATATATTTATTTTAGCAGCATATAGAAGTAATGAAATAAAAAACAATTTTGCTTTAAAAAATATTATTGATAATAATAAAAATATTGAAATAGTTGAGTTGAAATCATTAAAAAAATCGTCACTTCAAAAGTTTTTGGCTGATACTTTATTTTTACAAAAAAATGAGATATCTCTTTTGGTTGAAGAAGTGTTTTTAAAAACTGATGCTAATCCATTTTTCTTTAGACAATTTATAAAAAAACTTTATGATGATAATCTTCTGTTTTTTTCTTACGAAGCTTTTAGATGGGATTTTGATATTAAGAAAATTAAAGAACAGAATATTACAGATAATGTTGCTTCTTTTATGCTAAAGAATATCTCAAAAATTGAAGAACCAGTTTTGAAGTATCTTCAAGTAGCATCTTGTTTAGGAGCAACTTTTGATCTAAAATTAATAGAACAAATTGAAAAAATTAACATTTTAGATTTACTAGAAGATATAAAAAATGTTTTTAATAATGGTTTCTTAATTCCTTTAGATATTGATATAAATAATAAAAATGAAATTGAATATGCAAAAGTAATAAAAGTTAAATTTTTACATGACCAAGTGCAACAAGCAGTTTATTCAACAATTAGAAAAAATGAATTGGAAAGACTTCATTACAAGATTGGAAAAAGTTTAATTTCTCACAAAGATACAGAGTTTAATTGTTTTGAAATATTAAGCCATTTAAACTATTCAAAATCTTTGATTCAAGATGAAAAAGAAAAATACGCTTTAGTAGATTTGAATATTTCAGCTTCGAATGTTGCAAAGGCTTCAACTGCTTATGATGGAGCTTTAGTATATTTGGATGTTGCAAAAAGTTTATTAGAAGAGCTTGATTTTAATAAAAACTATAGTTTATATATTGATATTTTGCTTGATTATGTGGAACTTTTATATTTAACTAGTGATTTTGAAAATGCAAAACTATATGAAGATAAACTATTCTCATTAATAAATAATATAGATGATGAAATAAGATTAAGAAGAATACTTGTTGTTCAATATACAAGAATTGGAAGATTATATGATTCAATTGATGAAGGAATAAAATCTTTAAAACTATTAGGTATGGATATTTCAAAAGATATTACTTTTGAAGATGTTGGTGCTGAAATAGCTGAAGTACAAGTATTAGTTAAAGAGACACCTTTTTCTAAAATTGCAAAACTTCCTAAAATAGAAGATTCTAAATTATTAAGAACATTAGATATTTTAATGGAGATGCAACCTGGTTCTTATAATTCGGGTTCTTTGGTATTTCCTATTACTATACTTAGGCTTCTAAAATTAACTATTTGTAATGGTAATAGCTCTTTATCTTATTATATTTATATGATGTATGCATTGATGAATTCAAAGGTTTTAAAAGATTATGATATGGCATTTGAAGCTTCTAAATATGCTCAAGAAGTACAAAAAGATTATGATAAATCAATTTTAACTGGTAGAGTTAATATGATGTTAGCCAATTTTGTTATGCCTTGGCAAAATAAGTTAGTTGATTCAAAAGATTTACGTGCTCAAGCTTATAATGAGTGTTTAGAGTTTGGAGATTATTACTGGGGAATTCACTCTTATATTTTTGGTTTTTATGCAAATTTATTAACATGTAAAGATTTGGATGAATTATACTCTCAAACAAAAACTATTGCTAATGTATCTAAAAAAATCAATCAAGTATCTCAATACTATCTATGTAATATGCAAATGAATTTAATAAAAATATTAAATGGTAAACTTGATAATTATATAAATTTAAATCATAAAGAAGGATTTGAACAAAGAGCATTAGAAGAGTATGATAAACAAAACTATATGTGTGGTAAATATGACTTTATTGTTGCTAGATTAATTCAAGGTTTTATGTTTGAAAACTATGAAAGTGCTTTAGATATTTCATTAGACGAGAATTTAGATGAATCCTCATTAGATGAGGGTATTTTTCATGAGGCATTTTATAAAGTATTTAATATATTATCAATATTACTTTTGGATATAAATGGCAAATTAAAAAATGAAAGTAAAAGAAAAAGATACTATGAATATATAGATATAAATATTAAGTTTATAGAAATATGGAAGAAAAACTCACCTGATTTATTTGTTTGTATTAGCTCTCTTATAAATGCATTAAAAGCGTGTTTATCAAATGATATAGATAGTGTAATTGAAGAGTTTGAAAATAGTATATATGAAGCAAAAAAATATAATTTTGTATTTATAGAAGCAATATGTAATGAACTATATGCAAATTTCTGGCTAAAAAAAGGCAATACTAAAATTTCAGATACTTATTTTAATGAAGCAATTTATTTATATAAATCTTTTAAAGCTTATGCAAAAGTAGAATATTTAGAATTAAAATTAAGTAGCTCATATAAAAAAGAAGAACAAAATAGTAGTTCAGTTGATTTAGATGTAATTATAAAAAGTTCAAATTTAATTTCAAAAGAGATGAAATTAGAGAAAATTGTACATAATATTTTAGAAATGGTTTATAAATTTTCCGGGGCTCAAAATGGTTTTATGTTTTTAAATGATGAAAAACTAAATCTTGCTGCTCAAATAGATGAAAATACTTTTGTTTACCATTTAGAGAAAAACACAGAAAATATATTACTTCCTAGAAGTTTTATTTCATATGTAAGTAGGCTAAAAGAGATAGTTTTGATTAATGATATTTATTCAAGTGAAATAGGTTTTGAAGATGATTATATAAATCATAATAAACCAAAGTCAATATTAGCTATACCACTAGTGTTAAATGATGAGGTTAAGTCAATCATTTATTTAGAAAATTATGATCAAAAAAATATTTTTTCAAAAAATAGTATTGAAACAATTAAACTACTAACAGCACAAATGGTAATTTCAATTGAAAATTCATATTTTTATGAAAAACTTGAAAGTATTGTGGACAAAAGAACAAAAGATTTAGAAAACACTTTATCTTTATTTGATATGGGACAAATGCTTTTATTTAAATGGGAAAATAAATCAAATTGGCCGGTTTCTTATTTATCAAATAATGTAGCTTCAATATTAGGTTATGAAAAAGAAGAGTTTTTAGAAGGTAAGATTAATTATCTTGATATTATTCATAATGATGATAGAAGAAATGTCCTAAATGAAGTTGATGAAGCAAGTAAGAATAATGAACAAATTATAGTTCATAAAACATATAGAATTAAAAATAAAAAAGGCTCATACCTTTGGGTATATGATTCAACAAAAATTGTTTATGATGAAAAAGGAAATGTTTCTTATTTCTTGGGATATATTGTAGATATAACAAAAGAGAAAAAAAGAGAAAACTATTTACTTCAGCAAACAAAGATGATTGCTTTAGGAGAAATGATTGGAAATATTGCTCACCAATGGAGACAACCATTAAGTTTGATTTCTACTTCAGCAAGCTCCTTAAAACTAAAAAAAGAGCTTGAAATTTTAAAAGATGACGACCTAAATGAATCTGTTGAAATAATAATGGATACAGTACAGGATTTATCAAAAACTATAGATGAATTTAGAGACTTTTTATGTGTAGATAAAACAGTTTTTAATGAGTATTATTTAAGTGATATAGTATCAAGAGCATATAAAATGATAAGCCACTTCTTCATAAATTATAACATCAAACTTCATAAAGATATACAAAAAGGCTTAAAAATAAAATGTAGTGAAAGTCAATTAGTACAAGTATTTATTAATATTTTAAGTAATGCAAAAGATGCTTTACTTTTAAATAATTACAATGACGAAAAAATAATTTCAGTAAAAGCATATAAAAATTTAAACAAAATTCATGTTTCTATTCAAGATAATGCAGGTGGAATAAGTGAAGAGATCTTAGAAAAAATTTTTGAACCATATTTTACAACAAAACATCAATCACAAGGAACAGGAATGGGCCTATATTTAACTCATCAAATTATTACAAATGAACTTGAAGGAGAAATTGAAGTTCATAATGAAAATGTTTTAGTAAATGGAAAAATTTATAAAGGTGCATGTTTTTCTATTCATTTGAGTGAATAACTTTATTATAATTATTTTAAATTCTAATAGATTTATAAATAATATTGAAGAAAATTTCTTTACCTTTACTGTTGTAAAGTACTAAGAAGTTTAAAATACTTATTAGAAGTGTTACAAAAATAGTTGTAACACTTCCTTTTCTCTTTTTTAAAATTAATTATTAACTTGCTTTACACTTATAAAAGAAAAAATCAGCTAAAATATATAACTTTTTTACAATCTTATTGTAATTAAGAAATTCAAACTTTTATTTTTAATTTTTTATTTTAACTTTTTTAGAAATTAGTTGGAAAACGAAAATGGAAAACAAAGGAATGGAAAACAATAAGGCTTTGCCTTTGGAAAACAAAAGGATGGAAAACAAAAATGGAAAACAAAACACAGTATTTATTTACAAGTGAAGTTGTAAGCCCAGGTCACCCTGATAAGTGTGCTGATATTATTGCAGATACTATTGTAGATAAATTAATTATTGAAGACAAAGATTCAAGAGTTGCTTCGGAAGTTTTCGTTGCAGGAAAAAACATTGTAATTGGTGGAGAAGTAAAATCTAATTGCCAATTATCAAATGAAGATTATGAAAATCTTGTAAAAGATGCATTAGCAAAAATTGGTTATGACGGTAAATCTGCATTTACAAAAGAGCAGTGTTTACACCCAGATGAAGTAAATGTTCAAGTATTATTAAATCAACAATCTCCTGATATTAATCAAGGTGTTGATCAAGAATCTGGCGAAATTGGTGCAGGTGACCAAGGTATTATGTTTGGTTTTGCATCAAGTGAAACAGCTGATTACATGCCAGCTGCTATTACATATGCAAGAATGTTAAGTGATAAAGTATATAATTATGCTTTAAATCACAATCATAAATTAGGTGTAGATATTAAAACACAAGTTACACTTGATTATGGAACGAAAGAGAATTTTGAGAATTGTAAACCTCAAAAAATTCATACTATTGTTGTAAGTGCTCCTTCTGTTGATGGTATGCCTATTGAAGAAGTTAGAGAGTTAATTCAAGGTTTAATTGATGATACTGGACTTCCAACAGATATGTATGATAAAGAGAATACAATTATTCACATTAATCCAACAGGAAGATATGTAAATCACTCATCTTTACATGATTCAGGATTAACTGGAAGAAAACTTATTGTTGATTCATTTGGTGGATATGCACCTATTGGTGGTGGAGCTCAATCATCTAAAGATTATACAAAAGTTGATAGATCTGGATTATATGCAGCTAGATGGTTAGCTAAACATATTGTTGCAGCAGGTCTTGCTTCTAAAGCAAATGTTCAAATCTCATATGCAATTGGTGTTGCAAAACCAACATCTGTTGCAGTTGATACGATGGGTACATATACGAAATATGATGATGATATGTTATCAAAATTTGTAATGGAGAATTTCTCTTTAACTCCAAGATGGATTACAGAGCAATTTAATTTAGATAAACCAAGTGCAGAAACTTTCCTTTATGCAGATGTTGCATCAAGAGGTCAAGTTGGTCAAAGCGACTATCCTTGGGAAAAATTAGACGAGTTAGAAAAGTTTAAAAACTTATAATAAATATATAAAGGGTTAATATGGATTTAAAGAATTTATTTAGCAAAATATCTTTTGACAGTAGTTCAAAAGAACAGCCTAGCAAAAAAGATGCGCCAAGTCACTGGATTAAATGTCCAGAATGTAGTGCATTAATGTTTTTTAAAGAGGTAGAAATTCAAGATAATATCTGTCCAAAATGTAACTTCCATATGAGAGTTGGAGCAAAAAGAAGAATTGAAATTATAACTGACAAAGATAGTTTTGTTGAATTTGATGCTGATTTAAAACCAAATGACCCATTAAAATTTGTTGATAAAACATCTTACAAAAAAAGAGTTGAACAAGCTGAAAAGAAAACAGGTAGAACTTCTTCTGTTGTAAGTGGTGAAGCTACTATTAATGGTGTTGCTGTTCAATTAGCAGTTTTTGATTTCTCATTTATGGGTGGTTCTTTAGGATCAGTTGAAGGTGAAAAAATTGTAAGAGCTGTAAATAGAGCTATTGAAAAACACCAAGGTTTAATTATTGTTTCTGCTTCAGGTGGAGCTAGAATGCAAGAATCAACATTTGCATTAATGCAAATGGCTAAGACTTCTGCTGCACTTAAGAGATTAGATCATGCTAAACTTCCATATATTTCTGTTTTAACAGATCCAACTATGGGTGGAGTTTCTGCTTCTTTTGCTTTCTTAGGTGATATTATCATGGCAGAGCCAGGTGCTTTAATTGGATTTGCAGGGCAAAGAGTTATTAAACAAACAATTGGTGCAGATTTACCAGAAGGATTCCAAAGAGCTGAATTCTTACTTGAAAAAGGTTCAATTGATATGGTAGTTAACAGATCTGATATGAAACAAACATTATCTGATTTATTAACTATGTTTTCAAAAGAAAAAATCGCTAACTAATGCTTAGTAATTTTGAAGAAGCTTTAGGTTTTAAACTTGAAGCTTCTAATTTTTTGTATGTTTTATGTGATTATGAAACATTAGTTAAAAAAAATATATCTTTAGAAAAGTTTTGCGAACTGTGTAAAATTAAAGATGTAAAACTTATTCAATATAGAGATAAAATCTCTTCTTTACAAGAACAAAAAAACAATCTATTATTTTTAAAATCAAATCTTAATATACCTATTATCATAAATGATAAAATTGAACTAATCGAGTATGCTGATGGCTTACATTTAGGTCAAGAGGATTTTGATTCTATTCATAAAGATAAAAAAATTGCTTGTAAACTAATAAGAGCAAAAATAAAAGATAAACTTCTTGGTTTATCAACTCATAATGAAATGGAAATTCTAGAAGCAAATGAACTACCTTTAGACATGATAGGACTTGGGGCTTATAGAAATACTTCTACAAAAGATGTACCTAATATTTTGGGTGAAAAAATATCTTATCTATCAAAAATATCAAAACATCCAGTTTGTGCAATTGGTGGTGTTAAAATTGGAGAAAAAATCAATAATGTTACGTTTAATGTAGTAGGTTCTGGTTTTTTTGATAATTAAAAGGAATTAAATGAGTAAAATTAATATTTATGCAATTGTAAAGCCATCAAAAGATGATTTTGATTCATTAATTAAAGAATTCATAAAAATGTCATCTAAATATGCTAAGGTAGAAGTTCACTACATCTTTAATAAAAATATTGCAAAAGCTCAGACAATTGGTCAAAAAGAAGCACAACAAGCTTACTCAGATGTTTATGAACCCTTAATGAAAGGTTATAATATTGCCCTTGATGTTTTAGGTAAAAAAGTAGATTCTTATAAATTTGCTAGTTTATTAGAGGGTAAAAATGAAATAAATTTCTTTATTGGGGGAGCATTTGGCTTCCAACGTGAATTCTTAAAGAAATGTGATAGTATAATATCTCTTAGTGACCTTACAATGGCACACAAAGTTGCAAATGTTGTTTTAGTTGAACAGATATTCAGGGGATTGTGCATAAATAATAACCATCCATATCATAAATAATTTATATGATTTTTTGTATAATGTCAAAATTTTATTTATAAGGGTGGAATGTGGCTAACGCAAAACAGATTGAGGAATTAAGAGCGACTCTTTTAGAAAGAAAAGAGATCATTACAAATAGTATCAACGACAGTAGAGAAAGCATCAACTCTTTAAAGAGTACTGAGTGTAATGATGAGTTTGACTACGCAGAAGTTTCAAGTGACAGTTTCAAAGAAGGTATCATTGCAAACCAACAAATTCAAGAACTTAAAGAGATTGAAGAAGCTCTAAAAAGAATTGATAAAGGTACTTATGGTACATGTGAAATGTGTGATGAATCAATCGCTATTGGAAGACTAAGAGCAAAACCATTCGCAAAATTTTGTACACCATGTAGAGAGATTTACGAAGTAGAAAAACAATAAAAAAAGGATAAAAGATGGGGTTTAAGCAGTACGTTGTTTTTTCAGTAGTATTTATAGCTTTGATCTATGGATATTTATTTAGTTTAGAATTAGGAGAATATAGAGTAACTATTTTAGAAATCTCTTTATTATTACCTGTAGCAGTGTGGATTATTGTTCCATTGGTATTGCTATTCTTAGCAACAATTGGACATATTATATTCTACGGACTAATTAATATTTTCAAACAAAGAGCTGTAAGTAAAGACCATGAAACAATGGTTGGTCTAATTAAATCAAACTTATTAGAGAAAAATTATAATAAGAGATTTAAAACAAAAGGCTTTAAAAACTTATCTTCAATTCTTTCACAATTCAATTTAAGTGTAAAAGACAATACTTTTTCATCTTCTGATGATGAGTTAAACAAAATTGTTGCAAATTTACAAGATATCAAATCTGGTAAACACATCAATGATAAATCATTAAAATTAAATGAAGTATCTGCAATTGCAAATGAAAACTTAATCAATAAGGTTAATGAACAAATTGATTTTGCTGTAGATGTATTAAAAAAAGCAGAGAATTATCCAGCAAACGTAGTTAGACAAGCATTTATTAATGTACTTGAGCAAAAAACTATGACTACGGTTAAAAAGCTGTACAAAAACATTAAACTTGATAAAGAGTTATCAATGAAATTGTTTGCTAAAGATGCAGACAATAATGAGTTTGGATTCTCTTCGGATGAGATTTTAAAAATTGTAAAAGATTTAGATTTCACTAATGAAGATTATATGTCATTAGCGAAAAACTATGAATCAATTTTACAACCAGATCAAATCATTGCTTTATTTGAAAAATTATCTTCAGAAATTGATGATGCAACAGCAGCATACTTACACGTGTTATTTGAATATGAAATGATTGATAAAGTTAGAGAAGTAGTAGATCCTTCACCAGAAGGTGAGTTTACTGCATTTAAAGCACTTTTAGATTTAAAAGACGCTGGAAAACACTACGACTTAGAATCTATCTCGTATAAGTAGTAATGAAAGAAAAAATCGATTTTAGCAAGCCCCTTGTGGTGCTTGCACCACTTGCAGGATATACTGATTTACCCTTTAGATCAGTAGTAAAAAAGTTTGGTGCTGATATTACAGTATCTGAAATGATATCTTCAAACGCATTAGTTTATAAATCAGAAAAAACTCTTAAAATGATTGAAAAATCTCCAAATGAAGACCCATATATTGTTCAGATTGCTGGAAATAACGCTGACCTAGTAAAAGAAGCTGTTTTAATTTTAAATGAAATTGACGGAATTGATGGAATTGACTTAAATTGTGGATGTCCCGCACCAAAAGTATTCTCACATGGTTCTGGATCAAATCTTTTAGGTGATTTAAAAAAGCTTGAAGATATATTATCAACAGTTAAAAAATATTCAACAAAGCAATATACAACTGCAAAAGTTAGAATTGGTGTAAATGAAAAAATACCAGTTGAAATTGCAAAAGCAGTTGAAGCTTGTGGTGTTGATTATATGGCTGTACATGGAAGAACAAGAGCTGGTAAATATAAAGCTCCTGTTGATTATGATGCAATTAAAGCAATGAAAGAAGCTGTATCAATCCCAGTTATTGCAAATGGTGATATCAAAGATTATGCTAAGGCTCAAGAAGTATTAAAATATACAAATGCTGATGGAGTTATGATTGGTCGTGGTGCGATTGGTAAACCATGGGTATTCTATCAATTAAAGCATGGTGTTGAAGATATAACAGATGAAAAGAAGAAAGAAATTATTTTAGAACATTTTGATTCTGTAATAGATTTCCATGGAGAACATGGTGTATTTATGTTTAGAAAACTTCTTCATTCTTACTCTAAAGGCTACAAAGGTGCTGCAGAATTTAGAGATATAGTAAATAGAATCTCAGATGTAAAAGTTATGAGAGATATGTGTGAAAATTTCTTTTAATTAACTCTTTAACTCTTCTTATATAAATCTCTCAAGTTTTCTTGGGAGTTTTATCACAAAAAATATTTTTATTAAACTCCAAATATTATTATAAAACTCGATAGTGAATAGTCATTCATTTTTAATTAAGTCCGAATATATTAGAATAGTGAATACTTATTCATAGGACAAGATTATGCAAGGAAAAATATTAGATTATTCTTCAGTTAATTTAAGCGGTGTAATTGGTGTTTCAAATGGAAATAAATATAATTTTGTAAAAGCTGATTTACAAGAGTTTACAGAAGAACCTAAAGTTGGACAACTTGTAGACTTTGAAACTTTAGGTGAAGAAGCTAAAAATATATATCTAGATTTATGTAAAGATGATAGTTTTACATTAAAAAGTATATTATCTCATTATAAAAAAGCATTTAGGCATTATTTTGATTTTAAGGGAACAGCAAAAAGAACAGAATTTTGGTATTTTCATTTAGTTAATATTATTGCTATTGCTGTACTTACTATGGCATCTGCTGGAGTATTAGGTATGTTATATAATATCATTGCAGTAATTCCTGCTTTATCAATAGGAGCGAGAAGATTACATGATACTGGAAAGTCAGCTTGGTGGCAACTTTTAATATTAATTCCTGTTGTTGGAATTTTAATATTAATCTACTTATGTGCTAAAGAATCAAAAACTCAAGATAACAAATATCTATAATTTAAGTTCCCATTTATTGGGAGCTTAATCTGTCTTAATTATATTCATAATTATATTTAGATAAAATATTTCATTTATATGATTGTAAAGGGTATATTTGTCTGAATATTATTTTGAATTAAAAATAAAACCAGCCTCAAACTATGAACAATTCTTAGATTTATTATTAGCTTTAACAGATAATGCCATTGAAGAAAATGATGGTGAACTTATTGTTAGAAGTGAAGAAGATTTAAGCCAAATTGAGTTTGGTATTTTGAAGTTTGCTGAAGCTTTAGATGTAAAGTGTGAAACTTCATGTGAGAAAAAAGAGAATGTAGATTGGATAAAACAGTATCAACAATCGGTAAAATCTGTTGAAATTGGAAACTTTTTTATCAGACCATCTTGGGAAGAGAAAAAAGATAATAAAATAGATATTATTATTGATCCAGCTTTATCTTTTGGTTCTGGACATCATGAAACAACATCTTCTTGTGTTGAAGCTATTGATAATTATGTGGATGAAAACTCTACAGTGTTAGATGTGGGTACAGGAAGTGGTATCTTAGCAATTGCAGCTGCAAAGAAGAATTGTAAAGTCGATATATGTGATACAGATGAAGTTTGTATTACAGATACAGCATCTAACTTTGAATTAAATGAAGTTGAATTTGAAGGATCATGGATTGGTTCAGCAAATAAAGCAACAAAAAAATATGATGTTGTAATTGCAAATATTGTTGCTGATGTATTAGCAATGATTGCAAGTGACTTAAAGAAGTGTTTAAAAGAAAATGGTATATTAATTATTTCAGGAATCTTAGATAAACACATTGCTAGAGTACAAAATAAGTTTAAAGATTTAGAAGAAGTACAGTTAATTCATAAAAATGAGTGGATAACTGTAGTATATAAAAATAAGGAGTCATAGTTTATGAACAATAACCAACAAAATAACAACAATAATGGTGGAAATAATAACAACTTTTTTAATAATAATCCATTATTAGTTTTTGTGATTTTTTCAATTGTAACAATTTTTGCTTTTAAAGCTATTTTCCCAGAAGATCAAATGGGTAATGGTAATGCAGCAAATGGACAAGTTGCAGCATTTGGATCATCAAAAAATAAAACAGTTGCATATTCTGATTTAAAGAAGTTAATCTCTTCTGGTAAGATTGAATATGTAGGAATTGGAAATACTCAAGTTAGAGCTGTTTCAAAAATGGGTGGTCAAGTTACTACTTATACAGCAAGAAGAGTTATCCCTGATGATACTTTAATCCCAACATTAGAAAAAAATGGAATTAATTATGGTGGAATCAATGAAGAGAATGTTTTAGCTGATATTCTATTTGGATGGGTTTTACCAATCTTCATTTTCTTTGCTATTTGGATGTTTATTGCTAAAAGAATGCAAAAATCTATGGGTGGCGGAGGAGGCGGTGGCCTTCTTGGAATTGGATCATCTAAAAAGATGATTAACTCTGAAAAACCTAATGTTAAATTTGAAGATATGGCTGGTAATAAAGAAGCTAAAGAAGAAGTTCAAGAAGTTGTTGACTTCTTATCTGATCCTGAGAGATATGTAAAACTTGGAGCTCAAATTCCAAAGGGTGTTTTATTAGTAGGACCTCCCGGAACTGGTAAAACATTATTAGCAAAAGCTGTTGCTGGTGAAGCTGACGTTGAGTTCTTATCTGTGTCTGGTTCTGCATTTATTGAAATGTTTGTTGGTGTTGGTGCATCAAGAGTTAGAGATTTATTTGAACAAGCTAAAAAAGCTGCTCCTGCAATTATCTTCATTGATGAGATTGATGCTATTGGTAAAAGTAGAGCAAGTGGTGGACCAATGGGTGGTAATGATGAGAGAGAACAAACTCTTAACCAATTATTAGCAGAAATGGATGGATTCTCAACTGAAGCTGCTCCTGTTATTGTACTTGCAGCAACAAATAGACCGGAAGTTCTTGACCCTGCATTATTAAGACCTGGAAGATTTGATAGACAAGTTTTAGTTGATAAACCTGATTATGAAGGTAGAATTGAGATTTTAAATGTACATATTAAAGATGTTAGATTATCTAAAAAAGTAGATTTAAAAGAAGTTGCTAAAATGACAGCTGGTTTAGCAGGTGCTGATTTAGCAAATATTATTAACGAAGCTGCATTACTTGCAGGTAGAGCAAATAAAGATGAAGTTGAAGCTAGTGATTTTAAAGAAGCAGTTGAAAGACAAATTGCTGGTTTAGAGAAAAAATCTAGAAGAATTTCTCCAAAAGAAAGAGAAATTGTAGCTTACCATGAATCTGGTCACGCGTTAATTGCTGAGATTACTAAAGGTGCTAAGAAAGTAAATAAAGTATCTATTGTACCAAGAGGTCTTGCTGCACTTGGATATACATTAAATACTCCAGAAGAAAATAAATACTTAATGCAAAAGCATGAGTTAATCGCTGAAGTTGATACTTTACTTGGTGGTAGAGCTGCTGAAGAAGTATTTATTGGTGAAATTTCAACTGGTGCTGGAAATGACCTTGAGAGAGCTACTGATATTATTAAGTCTATGGCATCTATTTATGGTATGAGTGATGTTGCTGGTCTTATGGTATTAGAAAAAAGACAAAACCAATTCTTAGGTGGTCAAACTCAAAAAGACTTCTCTGATGAAATGGCAAAAAATCTTGATGAACATGTTAAAGAAGTACTTAATGAAAGATATGACGCTGTATTAGAGGCTTTAAGAAATCATAAAGAAGCAATTGAGCAAATGACTGCTGAATTACTTGAAATTGAAGTTATTTCAGGTGAAAGAGTAAGAGAAGTTATCAAAGAAAATGGTGGAACTGTTTTTGAAGATGAAGACTTACATACTGAGCCTATTAAAAAAGATGAAGAAGAAAAAACTGAAAAAGAAACTGTAGTTGAAAAGAGTGAAGAAAGCTCAAATGCTACTGAGGAAGATACAGTTCAAAGTGAAGAAACATCTGATTCTGTAGAAACACAAAATACTACAGAAAATAAAAAATCTACAGAAGAGTAAAATCTTTTTATTATGAAGCAAGAAATTGCTTCATAATTTCTATCTAAAATTAAAATCCTATTAACACTGCTTTAATATATTTAATTATATTATTTATAATTAAAACAATTTATATAGTATAAAAATATATTATTCTAAAATAATATAAATAGAGTCTATATAATGAATATTTTTATTAAAGATAATTAAAATATAAATACTTTAATAAAAACTGGCAAAAAAAGAATAGTGTGAAAATAATCATTAAGAGTAACTTGTATAATAAATTAATATAAAAGAATGAAAATGAATAAAACATATAAATATCTAAATAGCTTATCAATTCTTTATGTTGAAGATGAAACTGATATTCGTGATGAATTGGAGTACTTTTTAAAAAGAAGAGTAAAAAAACTAACTTGTGCAAGGGATGGACAAGAAGGTTTAGAACTTTATAAAAAAGAATCATTTGATTTAGTAGTTACTGATATTAGAATGCCTAACCTTGATGGTATATCAATGAGTAAACTAATAAAAAAACATGATAATGATGCCAAAATTGTAGTAATAACTGCTTTTAGTGATGCTGAATATTTATATGAGTGTATAAAATTAAATATATCAAATTACCTTACAAAACCACTTGATTTACAACTATTAATAGAAACATTAAATGTTATTGCAAAAAATATATATTTAGAAAAAGAGAACAAAGAGATTCTAAATACACTATCTCAATATAAAGATATTGTTGATGAAAGATCTATTGTTTCAAAAACAGATTTAAATGGAATAATTACATATGTAAATGAACCTTTTGAAAAAATATCTGGATATTCAAAAGAAGAGTTATTAGGTAAGTCTCATAATATAGTAAGACATGAAGATTCAAGTGATGAACTATTTTCAGATTTATGGAAAACCTTAAATGAAAAAAGAGTTTGGTCAGGGGTAATAAAAAACAAAAAGAAAAACGGTGAATCTTATATTGTAGATACTATAATCAAACCTATCTTAGATGTTAATGGACAAGTAGTTGAATATATTGCTTTAAGAAATGATATTACAGAACTTGAAACATCTAGACAATATTTCAAAGATCAAACTGATGAAGTAACTACAAGTTTAAATGACTCTATTCGAAGAGAAAAAGCTTATAAAGAAGCAATTGAGAGAAGTAATATAATATTAAGAGTTAGTAAAGATAGAAAGATAATTTATGCCAATGAAGCATTTTGTAAAATTAGTGGTTATGATAAAGATGAATTAATAAATGAGCCATATGCAAAAATAAAAGATTATAGAACAGATGATTCCACATATAATAAAAACATTGATGATTTAGAAAACTATTTAAACGAAGGTAATATTTGGCAAGGGAAGGTTTCAAATACTGCTAAAAATGGAACTTTATTCCATTGTAATCTTACTATCTATCCTATGCTTGATAAAGAGGGAAATGTTGTTAACTATATGGGAATACGACATGATATTACAGATATAGAGAATATGCATATAGAATTAGAAGAAACTCAAAGAGAGATTATTTATAAATTAGGAGAAGTTGGAGAAACTAGAAGTAATGAAACAGGTAATCATGTAAAAAGAGTTGCTGAATATTCAAAACTTCTTGGAAAGAAATATGGATTAGATAATAGTGATATAAATATTTTATTTGCAGCATCACCTATGCATGATATTGGAAAAATTGGAATACCTGATGAGATTTTAAATAAACCAGCAAAGCTAAACTCTGAAGAATGGGAGATTATGCGAACCCATAGTGAAATAGGTTACAATATTTTAAAATCTTCAAATAGGGAGATTTTAAAAGCAGCATCAATTATCTCTTATACTCACCACGAGAAATTTGATGGTTCTGGTTATCCAAAAGGTTTAAAAGGTGAAGATATTCATATCTTTGGAAGAATTACTGCAATAGCTGATGTATTTGATGCTTTGGGTAGCAAAAGGGTTTATAAAGAAGCTTGGGAACTTGATAATATTCTAAAGTTTTTCTCCAGCCAAAAGGGAAAACATTTTGATCCAAAACTTATAGATATATTTATGGATAATTTAGATGAATTTCTAGAAATCAGAGAATTATATAAGGATTAGTATGAAAAATTTAAGTATTAAAGTAAAACTTATTGTTATATTTATATTAATTAAAGTAATTCCATTACTCTTAATTGCTTATATAGCTTATGAAGGAGCTATTAAATTAGATGAGTATTTGAAAAACAATACAAAATTTCTTTATACAAAAAGTAAAGAGATTATTTTAGAAACAGCAAATGCATCTATTGATGATAGTATTAAAAATTTAGATAAAAAGTCTCAATTAGCAATAGAGAGAATATCTTATGAAATTGCTTCTAATGTTGCAGATTTTTTATATCAAAGGGATGAAGATCTTCTTTTCTTATCTAAATTATCAATAAATCAAAAGATTCTAGAGGATTTCTATAAAAGTAAAAATAGAGATATTATAATTCACGAGCCTTATTTTTATGATGATAAAACAAATAGTTGGAAAAGTTCAAAAGAGCTTAGATCATATAAAAGAGATATAACTACTGCAATACTTGAAGATAATAATAAAGAGTTTCACTATACGGATCCTTATTTATTTGAGAAAAAAAGAGTGCCAATTTATAAAGAAGTTACATTTTTTGATTTAAAAGGTGTAGAAAAATATAAAGTTTCAAATATAAATAAAAATCTTTTAGATATCTCAGTTAGAAAAAATACATATATAAACTCTGAAGAGTATTTTAAACAAATAGGTTCATTAAAAGAGAATGAGATTTATGTAGCTAATGTAATTGGTGAATATTTAACTACAAAAGTAATAGGTAATTTTACAAAACAAAAAGCTGCAAAATCAAAAATAGAGTTTAATCCAGAAGAACATGCTTATGCAGGAAAAGAGAATCCATTAGGGAAAAAGTATGAAGCAATTATAAGATTTGTCACTCCTGTATTTAAAAATGGAGTTAAAGTAGGGTATTTATCTTTAGCTTTAGATCATGAACATATTATGCAATTTACGGATACATCTAATCCTACAAGTTCAAATGCAAAACAAAATATTTCTGATGCTAGTGTAGGGAACTATGCTTTTATGTGGGATTACAAGGGAAGAAACATCTCTCATCCAAGGGATTATTTTATTGTTGGATATGATAGAAATACAGGTAAAGAAGCAAAACCGTGGTTAAGTGCAGATTTAGCAAAAAAATATGAAGAGTCAAATGAAGATATAAATAGTTTTTTAAATAAATATCCGGAGTTTGATAAACAGTCTTTAAAGAAAAAACCAAACATCAAGCAATTCATAAAAGAGGGGAAAGTAGGTCTTGATTGTAGATATTTAAATTTTGCTCCACAATGTCAAGGTTGGATGCAAATTACACAAAATGGTGGATATGGTTCATTTATAATTTATTGGAGTAATGTATGGAAACTTACTACAGCAGCATCGATTCCTTATTTTACAGGACAGTATGGCACAACTAAAAGAGGATTTGGTTTTGTTACTATTGGTGCAAATGTTGAAGAGTTTCACTCTGCAGCAAATGAAACAAGAAAAAGTGTAAATCAAATTCTAGACAAACAATCTGAATCTATGAAAAGTGTTGTAAAAGATAATGAATTTGAAGTAGAAAAATATATTGATAAGCTTATTAATGAGCTTACAATTGTTACTTTAATTATGGTAGTTTTAATTATAGTAATTGCTTTATGGTTATCAGCATATATTAGTAGAAAAATTGAAAAACTATTAATTGGAACAAATAAGTTTGCCAATAATGAACTAAGTTATAGAATCAAAGTTACTTCAAAAGATGAAATTGGAAAACTTGAAGAATCATTTAATGATATGGCCATTAAGATTGAAAACCTTTTAAAAGAAGAGAAAGAGTTAAATGAAACTCTAGAAGAAAAAGTAAAAGAAGAGATAAAAAAACAAAGAGAACAAGAACAAATCTTAATTCAGCAATCAAGATTAGCTTCAATGGGTGAAATGATTGGAAATATTGCCCATCAGTGGAGACAGCCATTAAATGCCCTAAGTTTAGTAATTCAAAATATTAAATTTTCATATGAAACAGATGAACTTGATGAAGAGTTCTTGGATAAATCAGTTAAAAAAGCAAATCTTTTAACTACAAATATGTCAAGAACAATTGATGATTTTAGAAGCTTTTTTAAACCAAATAAGACTAAAGAAAAATTCCTTTTAAATGATTCTATAGAAAAAGCATTAGAATTAATTGAACCAACTTTTGAACATCATGAAATAAATTTAGTTAAGCCTGAATCAAAAAGTATGACTTATATAGATGGATATAAAAATGAGTTCTCTCAAGCACTATTAAATATATTAAATAATTCAAAAGATGCACTTTTAGAAAATAAAATTAAAAATGCACAAATTGAAATAAATTTTTATGAAGAAAATAATTTTGCAATAATTGAGATTAAAGATAATGGTCTAGGAATTGAAGAATCAATTTTAAATAAAATCTTCGACCCATACTTTACAACAAAAGAAGAAGGAAAAGGAACTGGTATAGGACTTTATATGTCTAAAACTATTGTTGAGAGTAATATGGATGGAAAATTAAGTGTAGAAAATATAAATGATGGAGTTATGTTTAAAATAAAAGTGCCGATCTTTGAATGATACTATTATTAAATAATAAATTTTGTCTTAACAAAAAAGTAGATAGAATGTTGATAATTCAATCAGTATCAAAGAGTAGAGAGTGAAAAAAATAAACAAAGAATTACTATCAAGTATTACTATACTTTATGTTGAAGATGAACAAATGATTAGAGAAGAGGTTTCATACTTCTTCAAAAAATACATTAAAAATTTTCATGTAGCAAAAAATGGAATAGAAGGTATTGAACTTTTTAAAGAAATCAAACCTGATATTATTATTACAGACATTCAAATGCCAAAGATGAATGGTCTTGAAATGTTAAAAGAGATTGATACTAAAAACATTCCAGTAATTATCACTACAGCATACTCAGATATTGATTACTTCTTAAAAGCTATTGAACTTAATATTAAAAAATTTGTTATAAAACCTATTGACTTAATGGAGCTTGTAAGAGATATACAAGATTGTATTTTTGAAAGTAATTTAAGAGATAAACTTTTTGAAAAAGAGAACCTTTTAAAAATTGTTGATGAAAATGTTCTTATTTCTATTACAGATAAAAATGGTGTAATTATAGATGCAAGTCATGCATTTTGCGATTTTGTAGAGTTTACAAAAGAAGAACTTATTGGACAAACTCATAATATTTTAAAGCATGAAGATACTCCTGATAGTTTCTATGAGAACTTATGGAATAAAATTAATGGTGGAAATGTTTTCGTAAGTGAAATTAGAAATAGAAAAAAATCAGGTGAAATATACTGGGCAAAACTTACAATCACACCTGTATTTAAAGATGGTGAAATTGTTAATTTTACTGCGATAAGACAAGATATTACAGATAAGAAAAAACTTGAACTATTATCAATAGAAGATGATTTAACAAAACTTTACAATAGAAGGTATTTTAATAAAATTATTGAAAAAGAGATTAGAAGAGTTAAAAGAGATGAATCTACTTTAAGTCTTTTATCTTTTGATATTGATTATTTTAAAAAATATAATGATACTTATGGTCATCCAAAAGGTGACAAAGTATTAGAAGAAGTTGCAATGATCCTAAAAGAGTCAACATTAAGAGCAAGTGATTATGCTTTTAGAATGGGTGGAGAAGAGTTTTGTATAATCTTCTCAGGTACAAATATTGAAGATTCATTACATTATGCACAAGATATTGTTCATAAAATTGAAGCACTAAAAATAGAACATAAAGCAAGTGGAGTTGCTGAATATGTGACTATTTCTGCAGGTTTAGTAGTCCTTTCAAGTCAAAATTTAGATGATTCAGAAACTTTATATAAATATTCAGATGAAGCCTTATATAAAGCAAAAATTGATGGAAGAAATCAAGTTGTTCTTTCAAAAAAGTCAAAATAGTACTTGACAAATAAAAATAAATTAATTATACTGCTGACACTTAAAATTTATCGAGGAGTACAAAATGAAAATTTTTGATTTTTATAATAACCATTTCATCAAAAGTGTTAATACTCTTCTATTGTCTAACAAATCTCTCTAATTTCTAAATTTTTTTAGTAATTTACATATTTTAATTTAAAACAATCACAAACTAATAACAGCTACAGTTTTTCTTTTTTTATATAAAAAAAGATATAATATCGCATATTTTAAAGGGTACATAAACATGGATAAAAATAGAATTATAGTATTTGATACGACATTAAGGGACGGTGAACAATCTCCTGGTTGTTCTATGAACACAGAAGAAAAAATCAAGGTTGCATTACAGTTAGAAAAATTAGGTGTAGATGTAATCGAAGCTGGTTTTGCTGCTGCGTCTCCTGGGGACTTTGACGCAGTTTCAAGAATCGCTGAAATGGTAAAAAAATCATCTATTTGTTCTTTAAGTAGAGCAGTTGAAAATGATATTAAACAGTCTGGGTTAGCTGTTTCAAGAGCACCATTACATAGAATTCATACATTTATTGCAACTTCGCCAATTCATATGAAATATAAGTTAAAAATGGAACCAGAAGAAGTAATTAGAAGAGCAGTTCATGCAGTTGAATATGCTAAAACATTTGTTGATGATGTTGAGTTCTCATTAGAAGATGCTGGAAGATCTGAAATTCCATTTATGAAAGAAGTTATGGATGCAGTAATCGCTGCTGGAGCTTCAACTATTAACTTACCTGATACAGTTGGATATAGATTACCACATGAATTAGGTGCAATGGTAAAAGAATTATCTGATTTTGCAGGTGATAGAGCAATTGTTTCAGTTCACAATCACAATGACTTAGGATTAGCAACAGCTAATACTTTAGCAGCAGTTGAAAATGGAGCTAGACAAATTGAAGTTACAATCAATGGTTTAGGTGAAAGAGCAGGTAACTCTTCTTTAGAAGAAGCTGTTATGGCTATTAAAACTAGAAAAGATGCATTTGGTGAGTTATACACAGGTATTAATACTCCTGAGATTTACCCAACATCTAGATTAGTTGCTACTATTACTGGTGTAGAACCACAACAAAATAAAGCAATTGTAGGTAAAAATGCATTTGCTCATGAAAGTGGAATTCACCAAGATGGTGTATTAAAACACCAAGAAACATACGAAATTATGAGACCTGAAGATGTAGGTGTATTTAAAGACTCTACATTAATTTTAGGTAAACACTCAGGAAGAGCAGCATTTAGAGATAAAATCGAGCACTTAGGATTCGATAATGTATCTGATGAAGAGTTAAATGCTGCATTTGAGAGATTTAAAGTATTAGCTGATAAGAAAAAAGAAGTTACTGATGATGATGTAAGAATGTTAATTACTGACGAAGCATTAAACTCAGATAAAACTTATGAGTTAGTTGGATTACAAATCTCTGATTGCTCGAACGGTATGCCAATGGCAGCAGTATCTATTAAGTACAATGATTCAGTTATGCAAGATGCAAATATTGGTGAAGGTACAATGGATGCAATCTTTAAAACTATTGATAGATTAACAGGAATTAATGGTGATCTTCAATCATATAATGTAACTTCAGTAACTGAAGGTAAAGATGCCTTAGCTAAAGTTACAACTAGAGTTTCATTTGATGAAAACTCTCCATCTTTTGTAGGACATGGTTTAAGTATTGATACTATGGTTGCAACTGCAAAAGCTTATTTAGGAAGTGTAAACTCTTACCTTTCTCAAAAAGAAAGACTTTCTAAAAATACTGAACACCAAGTATAAAAAATCAAGAAGTAGAAAAATCTACTTCTTGATTACAAACTTATTTTCTAGTTATAAAAATAACTTATTTTATTCCCACTATTTAGCAAACTTTCTGTAAAATATATATTAGTAACTAAAGCAATTTTTGTTTTAGTAATTAGTGTAGGAGACGTAAAGTATATGATGCAATTTAACTTCTTTTTGAAGCTATTGAGGGAATCTTTTAGGGACTTGATTCCAATTGTTGTAGTAATTCTATTTTTCCAGCTTGCTATTATTCAAGCTGTTCCAGAAGGATGGGTTGGTACTGCTATTGGATTAGGTATTGTTGGTGTTGGTTTAGCAATCTTTTTACAAGGTTTAGAGATTGGTATCTTCCCAGTAGGTGAAGGTCTTGCAAGAGACTTTGCAAAGCATGGTACTATGGCATGGGTACTATTCTTTGGATTTTTGATTGGTTTTGGTACGACGATTGCAGAACCAGCATTAGCCGTAATTGCAGATAAGGCTGCTTCCATTTCAAGTGGTCGTATTGATGCAACAATGCTTAGACTTGTAGTTGCTGGTTCGGTTGGATTTGCTATATTCTTAGGGGTATTTAGAATATACAAAGGTCACCCAATTCACTACTATATTATTGTTGGTTATCTTTTAGTTGTGAGTGTAACTTTCTTTGCACCAAAAGAGATTATTGGTTTAGCTTATGACCTTGGTGGAGTTACTACTTCAACAGTTACAGTACCTTTAGTTGCTGCACTTGGTATTGGACTTGCTTCTACAATTAAGGGTAGAAATCCTGTAATTGATGGATTTGGTCTTATTGCATTTGCTTCATTAACACCAATGATTTTTGTTCAAATCTATGGTATTGCTGTATATAACTTAGTTGAAGCAAAAGATGTTGCAGGTGTTGTAGTTGAAGCTTCTGTTTCTACTGCTACAACAATTACAGTAGAGTCTGTTATTTCTGGTATTTTATCAGTAGTAAAAGATGTTGCTCCAATTTTATTTATTATTCTTTTCTTCCAATACGCTGTATTAAAAAAGAAAATTGATAATATCAAAACTGTATTCTTAGGATTTGGTTTAGTAATTATTGGTTTATATGCATTTATCCTTGGTTTAGAGATGGGATTATTCTCACTTGGTGAGACTATGGCATACCAATTAACAAAATCTGATTCTGTTATGATGATTTATGCATTTGCATTTGCTATTGGTTTTTCTACTACTATGGCAGAACCAGCACTTATGGCAATTGCTAAAAAAGCAAAAGAGATTTCAGATGGTAAAATCAATGACTTCGCTTTAAGACTGTTTGTTGCAGCTGGTGTTGCTATTGGTATTGCTTTAGGTGCCTTTAGAATTGTAGATGGTGGACAAATTCACTACTACATTATTGTAGGATATCTTATTGTAATTATCTTAACATTCATTGCTCCTAAATATATTATTCCAATCGCATATGATTCAGGGGGAGTTACTACTTCAACTGTAACAGTACCATTAGTTGCTGCACTTGGTATTGGACTTGCTACAAATATTGAAGGAAGATCACCACTTATTGATGGATTTGGTTTAATCGCATTTGCTTCATTATTCCCAATGATTACTGTAATGCTTTATGGTATTATCACTGAGAAAATTGGTGTTAAATCAGATACTCAAATTGAGGAAGAAGAACTTCTTAAAGATGCACTTGCTGATGCTGAAAATATGGATTTAGCAACTGTAAATATTGATGGATCTGATGTTAGACACTCTTTATCAATGGAGTTTTCTGCTGTTGTTATTATCGTTCCAGAAGAGAAGAAACTAGATGCTATTCATGCTGCACATAAAGCAGGGGCTTCTGGTGTTACAGTACTTAAAGCTGATGGTATCGGTTTAGAAGAAATGGGGAATTTCTATAGAACAAACTTTGAAGCAGATGATTCATTGTTATTATTCTTATTACCAAAGTATTTAGTAAATGATGTTATAAAATCTATTATTCATTCATTACACTTAACTACATCAGGTAAGGGTGTTGCTTTTGCATTCCCATTATCTCATATGAAAGGTATCTCTTTATCAAAAGAAGATATTTTTAAAGAGAAGGCTTACGAAGTAAATTTAGAAGAGAGTACAAAAGAGGCTCAAATAAAAAATGATGACTCAAACGAAGAATCTTCAACAACTTCAAAATAGTATTAATACAGGGGAACCTGTATTAATCTATTTCTCTGGTGAAAACTGTTCAGTTTGTAAAGTTTTAAAACCAAAAATTGAACAAGAAGTAGCAAAGAACTTTCCAAAATTTTCAATGTATGAAGTGAAAACAGATATACATAAAGAACTTACAAGTCATTTTACGGTATTTTCTATACCTACTATACTGGTATTTTTTGATCAAAAAGAATTTTTTAGAAAAGGTAGAAATCTATCTATTCCATTATTTCTTGAAGAACTTAAAAGACCATATACTTTGATGTGTGAGTAAAGGATATATGAAAAGAACTCTTCTTATTTTTTTTATAGTTTTTGTTGTAATTCAGTTTATTCAAACTGAGCAAAAGAATATTGCGGTAAATAAAGAGCTTGAGATTAAAGCTCCTTCAGAAGTTATGACAATATTTAAAAACGCTTGTTATGATTGTCATTCAAATGAAGTTAAATGGCCATGGTATTCAAAAATTGCACCTTTTTCTTGGGTTATTTCTGAACATGTAAATGACGGAAGAAAATGGTTAAATTTCTCAGAGTGGGAAAACTATACGCAAGAAGAGAAACAAAAAATCTTAAAAGGTACATATAGAACAGTGTACGCTGTAATGCCTTTACAATCATATATCTGGTTTCATAAAGAAGCTGACTTAACAAAAGAAGAAAGAAAACTTATTAGAGACTGGACAGGCGTAAGGAAAGCTAGGTGAGAGAAGAAGTAGCTGAACTATTAGCTGATAAAAAAACACTTTTAACTACTACATATTTTAAACTTCAACAACTTTTTGAGAAAAAGTACGGTGAAAATACTGTTGTTCTTATGGAAATTGGAACATTTTTTGAAGTATATGAAGTAAATAATGATGAAGAACAAATTGGAAAAGCAAAAGAGATTGCTGAACTTCTAAATATCCAATTAACAAGAAAAAATAAATCAATTTTAGAAAATTCCCAAGAAAATCCTATTATGGCAGGAGTTCCTGCAATTTCACTTGAGAAACATCTTGCTAGAATTATTGCAGAGCAAAAATATACAGTTGTTATTATTAAACAAAAGGGACTTCCACCTAAAGTTAGCAGGTACTTAGATACAGTTGTATCACCTGGAACTAACTTCGATTTTGTAATTGATCAAGATGAAAATAATATTACTTCTCTTGTGGTTGAACAAATAAAAGGAATCTATTTAGTTGGCTACTCTGCTATTGATGTAACAACTGGTAAGTGTTACTACAATGAAATTCATGGAACAAGCGAAGATAAATTTTATGCTTTAGATGAAGTATTTAACTATATGAATATGCATAAAACAAATGAAGTTATTGTTTCTTTTGCAGATAAAAATATAAATCAAAAAGAGGTTATTGATTATTTAGAGTTGAATCTAAAGACTTTTCATATAGGTTCATTTAGACCAAAAATTAATTATCAAAATGAGCTATTTAAAAATGTATTTGATATTCAATCATTATTAACAGCAATTGAACATCTTGATATGGAAAGAGTTCCATTATCAACAGAATCACTTGCAGTATTGATTGATTTTGTAATAGGGCATGATTCAAATATTATTCAAAAACTTTCCCTTCCTGCTAAACTAGATGTAAGTAAATATATTTATTTAGGAAATAATGCTTTAGAACAATTAAATATTATTGAAACAACTCATAATCCATCTCTTATTAAGCTTATGAATAATACTTCTACAGCTATGGGAAAAAGACTTCTAAAAGAGAGATTAACTCATCCTGTAAAAGATAGTAAAGAGATTTTAAGAAGATATAATCTATCAAAAGAGCTATTTGATTACCATGGCCCAATTGAAAATGAGCTTGCAAATATCTATGATATTGAAAGACTTACAAGAAGAATTAAACTAGCAAGACTTCATCCTTTTGAATTAAACTATTTATATGATTCACTTTTAAGTATCAAAGAAGTAGTTACATTTATGGAGAATTACAAGTTTTTAACTCCTCCTTGTTCATCTGCTGATTTGGCTTTATTTATTCAATCTATTGATTCAACATTTGATTTAGCTATTTCTGGTAAATATATGTTAAAAGATGTGGAAACAAATATGGTTTGTGAAGGAATTAATACTCAAATTGATGAGTTAAATTCTCAAAATAATGAACTTTATTCAAAACTTGAAGCATTAAGATTACATATGTTAGGTCTTTTAGGTGTAGAAGAAGGTTCAAACTTTGTAAATATCAATAGACTTGATAAAGAAGGTTTCTTCTTAACAATGACAAAAAATAGATACAATCTTATCAAAGATGAGTTCTCAAATGCTCATATAATCATTGATGATGATTTACTTCTATTCAAAGATTTTAACATTAAAGTTCAAACAAACTCAGTAAAAATCTTCTGTAAGTTAACAGAATTTGTATCTGATAAATATGTTCATAATCTTAAAAAAATTGTTGAGTTAAATAAATTAGTTTTCAAAGAGAAATTAACAGAGTTTGAAAAGAAATTCTCAAACTTACTTGAAGAATTAGTTCAGTTTATTGCGGAAGTTGACTTAACAGTTTCAAATATTAAAACTGCAAAAAAATATAACTATACTTGTCCAAAGATAGTAAAAGCTAAAGATGATGAAAACTTCTTAGAACTAATAGATTTAAGACACCCAATAATTGAAGCAAATGAAGAGCAGGGTATTTATGTACCAAATGATATTATCTTAGGACAGTTAGCATATGCTTCAAAAGAGTATAAAGATAATGTAATTATTAAAAACTCAAATCCAGTAAATATCAAAGATAATAAAATGCATGGGGTTTTATTATATGGTATTAATTCATCTGGTAAATCTTCACTTATGAAGTCTATTGGTATTTCAGTTATTTTAGCACAAGCAGGTTTTTATGTTCCAGCCAAATCAATGAGGTTTTCTATTTTTGATGCTGTATATACTAGAATCTCTGGAGCTGATAATATTGCAAAAGGACTATCTTCTTTTGCAGTTGAAATGTTAGAGCTTAAAAATATTTTTAATAGAGCATCAAAGAAATCACTTGTATTAGGTGATGAAATTTCTCACTCAACAGAAACTATGAGTGGATTAAGTATCGTAGCTTCTGCAATACTAAAACTAGCAAAATTAGAGTCTATTTTTGTATTTGCTACACATTTACATCAGTTACCAGAAATTCCAGAAATTGAGAAGTTAAAAAATATTATTTCACTTCACTTATCTGTAATGTATAAAGATGATGAAGATAAACTTATTTTTGATAGAAAACTAGCCCATGGAAGTGGTTCATCTATGTATGGATTAGAGTACGCAAGATCACTTCATATGGATAAAGAGTTCTTAACAGTTGCAAATGATATTAGAAAGAAACTAACAGATGATTATTCAGCTATTGAAAGACTAACTCAGAAAAAGACATCTAAATACAATAAAAATGTATTTGCATCAACATGTGTTATTTGTGGTAAAGCTTGTGATGATGTTCATCATATTAAAGAGCAAGCAAGAGCAAATAAAGATGGATTTATAGAACATATAAATGCAAACCATAAATATAACCTTATTCCTTTATGTAAAGAACACCATAAAATGGTTCACGATGGAAGTATAAATGTAAATGGATTTGTAGCAACTTCTAATGGATTAGAGTTGCATTATACAATGGTAGATAAGTAAAGAGAGTTAAGACTCTCTTTCTTTTTTTGTCTTTATAATATTTCTTATAAGTAGCCCTACAAAAAACAAAGCAATCCCACCATTTATAAAAAAACCTTGCATATTCCCTTCTTGATAGAAAACATATGAAAGTGCTATAAAAAGAAGTGAAATTACTAAACACATATTAAAGTGCTTTGAAACCTTCTTCTAAATCAAGTGTACCTTCGTAGAATGCTTTTCCTACAATAACACCTGCAACATTTCCATTTGCTTTACAGTTTGTGATGTCATTGATGTCTTTTACTCCACCAGATGCAATAGTGTCAACACCAGATGCTAATGCAATAGATTCTGTAAACTCAACATTTACACCACATAACATACCATCTTTAGAAATATCAGTACAAATAATAGCTTCAACACCAGCATTTGCAAACTCTTTTGCTAAATCAGTTGCTTTCATAGTTGATACTTCTGCCCAACCTTCAACTGCAACCATTCCATTCATTGCATCAATTCCTACAGCAATTGGATATTTTGCTGCCATATCTTTTACAAATTGTGGATCTTTAACTGCAATAGAACCAAGAATTAATCTATCAATTCCAAGTTCAACATACATTCTGATAGTTTCTTCATCTCTAATTCCACCACCAACTTCGATTTTTAAATTACAGTTTTCTTTAATCTTTTTGATTTGATCTAAGTTTGCTGGCTCACCTGCAAATGCCCCGTTTAAATCTACAACGTGAACCCATTTAGAACCTAGTTCTTCAAATCTCTTTGCTACTTGCCATGGCTCATCTGAATAGATTTTTGCACTATCCATTAACCCTTTACTTAATCTTACAGCTTTCCCGTCTTTTAAATCAATCGCTGGTAAAATGTCCATTCTTTTTAACCTCTCCTTAGTTTTTGTTTTATTCTATTTTTTTCATTTAATTCGATTGAACAAACTATTGCTTCTTGTATATAAGATTTAATAATCTCTTCATTAAAATCATTTTCATTATGAATGTAAATATGTCTCATATATTTACCACTATTTACAAAATCAAATTTATCTTCAAGTAAATATCCCTTATTGCAACCCAAAGTGATTTTTGACTCATCTTTCTTTAGATAAAAAAGAGATTGTCTTTCAAATTCAAAAGTGATATGTTTACTTAGATGATATTTTTCTACCCCTTCAAAAGAAAGGGCTATTTCTTCGATCTTTAATGCTAGTTTATTTAACTCTTCTAGCATAAATCTTCTATTGTTTCTTCAATTGTTTTAAATCTAAACTCAAAGCCTAAAGTTTCAAGATTTTTAGGAACAACACTTTGTCCATCTGTTAGAACTTTAGCTCCCTCAGAAAAAATCATATTTAAAACAAATTCTGGTAGTGGAAGTATAGTAGGTCTTTTTAGTGTTTTCCCTAAAGCAAGAGTTAAACCTTTGTTTGTTGTAGGGCATGGAGCTGTTAAATTAAATATATTTTCATGTTCATTTTCAATCACAAACTTATAAGCAAGCATTAAATCATCAATATGAATAAATGAAAAGGCTTGTTTCCCTGTTCCTATTACACCACCAACACCCATTTTAAACGGAGTAAGCATTTTTTCTAAAGCTCCACCATTTTTACCTAAAACAATTCCAAATCTAAAAATAGATACTTTAACTCCAAACTCTTTTGCTTCTAATGCTTTTGCTTCCCACTCTTGGCAAAGATTACCTAAGAAGTCATTAGCTTTATTTCCAGTTTCATCATATGTTGATTTATTATCATATATACCAACAGCTGAAGTTGAAATAAGAAGTTTTGGTTTGTTTTTTACATTTTTGATTGCTTCAACAATTTTAGTAGTTGTATCTATTCTACTTGAATATAGAAGTTTTTTATAAGATTCTGTCCATCTATTTATAATATTGGCACCAGCTAGATTTATAACAATATCAGAAGAGCCTATTATCTCTTCCAATTTTGTTTTATTTTTTAAAGCATCCCTAGGAATAGCTAAAGTTGTATATCCTAAAGATGAAAAAAATCTTTGAATATTTGTCCCTACAAAACCACTAGCACCCGTAATTGCTATAGTTTTCATGGTATATCCTTTATTTTATGTTCATAAAGTTCTTTAAAATTTTTAGACCATTATCATGAGATTTTTCAGGGTGAGGTTGGAATCCGTAAATATTATCTTTATTTACAGCACTTACAAACTCATATCCATAAACTGTTTTACCTATAATATTCTCTTCAGCAGTAACTGCATGATAAGAGTGTACAAAGTAAAGATATGGATTATTTAACCCTTCAAATAAAGCATGTTCTTTATTTAAAATTGTATTCCATCCCATATGTGGAATTTTAAAGTCCTCATGCATTTTTGATTTGTCAAATTTTATTACTTCTCCCTCAATAAGTCCAAGACCATCTGTATGACCAAACTCTTGAGAGCTTTGGAATAAAAGTTGCATACCAAGACAAATACCAATCATTGGTTTACCAGTTTTTGCAAACTCATAAATAGCTTCTTTCATTCCAGTTTCATTAAGGTGCTCCATTGCATCACCATACGCACCTACACCTGGTAAAATAATTCTATCATAATTTTTTAATTCATTTGGGTCTTTTACGACTGTAGCTTTAGCATCGATTAAGTGACAAGCGTTGTATACACTTGCTAAGTTACCCATATTGTAATCAATAATTCCTATCACTGTTTATCCCTTTAGTAAAAACGAATTATACTAAAGTTTAGCATCAGCTAGGGTTAAAGAAAATAGTACTTTATTGTTTTTCTTTTCTATAACCTTTTTTGCTTCTTTTATTGTAGCACCTGTAGTGATTAAATCATCACATAAAATTGTCATTTGATTATGAATATTTGTAAGTTTAAAGCCCCTTGAGTTTTTAAGTCTAAAATCTAAGTCTTTACCCGCATATTTGACTATATTTGTGGCTTTTAAACAGTTATATTTTGGAGTAATAATTTGAGATTTTAAATGTTTTGTTAATATTGCTGTATGGGAAAAATTATGTCTTGTATGATCGTCAATTGGAATTGCTGTGATACTTTCGTCAAAATTGAAGTTTTGTGAAAACTTTGAAAAAGAGAGTTTTGCTAAAAGATTAAAAACCCTATCTCCATAAAAATAATATTTTGATGATATTAAATCCTCAATATCAGAAAAAGAGTAGAAACTATAGTTATAAAAATCCTTTTCAATCTCTCTTTTATAAAATGAAGGTTGAAGATAAAGTTTTTGGCATTTTTTACAAATAATCTCTAGAGATAGTTTATTACAGCTTATACAAATCATATTATTTTACTTAATATTAATCTATTTTTTGTAGAATTATAGTTCAAACAATTATTATAATATAATCAAAATAATAATAGGATTAATTATTTTACTTAAAAAAAGACTAATTTTCTTCACATCAATTTTTTTAATATTTATATTTGTTGCTTCTACGATGATGATAGGAACATTAAATGGTATTAAAAATCAATTCTTCAATTATAAAACTGTTACTTTAAATGGAAAAATTGCTACATTAGAAATATCAAAAGATTTAAATTTTATTAGCAGATGTTCACGAGATATGATGCTTGGAAATGATTATGATGATAATTTAAATAAAATTATAAATAGAATTACAGAAATAGAAAATAACTTCGAAAATATCGAAGAAAGCATCTCTTTTATGAAAGAACCAAGAGTTACACAAGTTTTACTACATAAAACAAAAGAGAGTACTTTACATTTTATTTATGATGTATTAAATAAAATGCAGCTAATTCAAAGAGATATAAAATTAGAAGAGATTTATAAACTATATATAAATGAATCAACTCCTTTAGCAAAGAAAAGTAGAGACTATTTTGAACAATTAAAAGATAATCAAAATGAGAGTTTTGAATACTTTACAAGAAAGTTTGAACATGATATAAAAATGCAAAGGGATATAGTATTTTCAAGTGCTTTACTTTTTGGGTTTTTTATAATTGTTTTTGGAATAAGTGTATATAAAAATATTATAAAACATCTAAAAACACAAGAAGAATTAACAAATGCAAAAAATCTTTTAGTCCAGTATAAAAATGCAATTGATGAAACTAATATTGTTTCAAAGACGGATTTAAAAGGTAATATTACTTATGTAAATGATAAGTTTTGTGAAGTATCTCAATACTCAAAAAATGAATTAATATCAAAATCTCATAATATAGTAAGACATCCAAATTCATCAAAAGACGTATTCAAAAAACTCTGGAATACAATTCAAAATAAAAAATCTTGGCACGGAATTATAGAAAATAGAAAAAAAGATGGGAGTTCATATTTTGTTGATACATCTATTTTCCCAATTATGGATAATCTTGGTAAAACAAGTGAATATATAGCTATTAGAAAAGATATAACGGAGTTTATTGAATTAAACAACAAAGTTAGTTCATCTCAAGAAGAGATTCTAACTCGTATAGGTATGATTGCAGAAACAAGAAGTAAAGAGACAAGTAACCATGTACGAAGAGTTGCAGAGTATTCAAAGATTTTAGCAAGTGAGCTAAATATGAACACAAAAGAGATAGAGCTTCTATATAATGCAACAGCACTTCATGATATCGGAAAAGTTGCTACTCCGGATTATATTTTAAATAAACCTGGGAAATTAACAAAAGAAGAGTTTGAGATTATGAAACGTCATTCAAGTGATGGTTATGCAATGCTTAAAGACACAGGAAATAAAATCATTAAAGCCGGTGCCATCATAGCCCATGAACATCATGAAAAATGGGATGGAACAGGTTATCCAAGAGGAATCAAAGGCGAGGAGATTCATATCTTCGCAAGAATCACAGCTATAGCAGATGTATTTGATGCTTTAGGAAGCAAAAGGACATATAAAGATGCTTGGGATTTAAATGAGATTGGTGAGTTTATAAACTCACAAAGTGGGAAGCATTTTGATCCTAGGTTAGTAGAGATTTTTAATGAGAGATTTGATGATTTTGTTTTTATTCGTAAGAAGTTTCGGTCGGAATATTAGGACTATAGATATTACTTTTATAGGATAGTTCTTTCTTTTCTTTTTAGTAAAGAAAAGAAGCAAAAGAAAAGCGTGAGCAGAGATGAAAATTATGCTAAAAAATGAACTTATATTCTAAAATTGTAAAACTCGCTCGTGCCTCACTCAAACAGTTACAATTTTTTAACGAACATAACTTCCTTTTTCTTAACGCTATTTTCAAATGCTCACATTAAAAGTAATCAAATATTTGATATAATAATAAAAAAATTATTATAAGGAAACTTATGGGACATTCAGTATTAGTATTTGTTAGTCATGCTTCTAATGATAAGGAAGATTACATTGAACCAATTGTTAGTGATTTAGAAGAGAGTTATATTAACGTTTGGATTGATAAAAGAAAAATTGTTCCAGGTGATAATTTAAGAAAGTCTATTTTTAGAGATGGGCTTGATAAAGCAGATATAGCTTTATTATTTTTTACGGAAGAATCACTAAAGTCAGCATGGGTTGATAAAGAGATAAAACATGTGCTACGTGAAGAAACAAATAAAGGTAATGATTTTGATTTAAATAAAATCATTTCAATTTTTGATTCAAAAGAAACTTATGAAAAAATATATGAAAGATACCCTGAATTGACAGATGATTTACTTCATCTTATGCCTAAAGGTTATGGGAAAATAGAATTAGCGCAATTAGTTTCAGCAATTTGGTCAAAATATCTATCTTTACAAGGAGGGGATATAGAAACGCAAAGACAACTACTTGCAAAAGATAAAGAATTATTTCAAAAAGATAAAACTATAAATGAGTTAAATCAAAAGTTGAAAGATGAAAAGGATAAGAAAAAAACTAATATTCAAGAAGATGAATTTAAAAAGATGTATGAGTCAAAACAAATTGATGATTTTATAAAAAATAGGGACAAATTATTAAAAAAGAGTGCAACTGGACCAGCTAATATCTCTAATTTATCTGAAGCAAGAGCATTTGGTTTAGTTGAACCTTCTGGAGCATTTTTTAAAATTACAAAAAAAGGACAAGATTTTTTTCAATGGTTTCTTTATAAAGATAGTGAATAAAATTTAAATTTTTGTGAAGATTCGAGGCGGAAGGTAAAATTTATTGAGGAGCTTAGTAAACTAAGTGAGTCAATAAATTTTTCATTCCAACGAAGAAGATTTATGAAAAGTTAGATTTTAAGTACAGCCATGAATGCTTCTTGTGGTACATTTACTTTACCAATTGCTTTCATTCTTTTTTTACCGGCTTTTTGTTTCTCTAATAGTTTTCTTTTTCTTGTAATATCACCACCGTAACATTTTGCAGTTACGTTTTTACCTGTAGATTTTACAGTTTCTCTAGCGATAATATTTGTACCAATACTAGCTTGAATTGCTACTTCAAAAAGTTGTCTTGGAATTAGCTCTTTTAAGGCTTTGATGAACTCTCTACCTTTTGATACAGCTTTTTCTTCTGGTACGATAATAGATAAGGCATCTACTACATCACCAGCAACTCTTACATCTAGTTTTTTAAGATTACCTGGTCTAAATCCAATATGATCATAATCAAAAGATGCATAACCTTTTGTTGTTGATTTTAATTTATCGTAGAAGTCCATTACGATTTCATTCATTGGAATATCATACTCTAGTAAAACTCTTTTTCCTAAGTAATCCATTTTTACTTGGATTCCTCTTTTGTCGTTTAAAAGTTTGATTACATTTCCTAAGAATTCATCTGGAACTAAAATAGTAGCTTTTACATATGGCTCAAATATAGTTTCTATATAATTTGGTTCAGGTAATTCTGATGGGTTTTGAATTTCTAATCTCTCTCCATCTTTTTGTTCTACTTCATATACAACTGTTGGAGCAGTTGCAATAAGGTCTAGGTTAAATTCTCTCTCAAGTCTTTCTTTGATAACTTCCATGTGAAGCATACCTAAGAAACCAGTTCTAAATCCAGAACCAAGTGCTGCAGATGATTCTGGTTCAAAAGAGATAGATGAATCATTTAGTTGAAGCTTAGTTAATGCCTCTCTTAAGTCTTCAAACTTATCAGTTTCAATTGGGTAAAGACCAGCAAATACGAAAGGCTTTGCAGGTTCAAAACCATCAATAGCTTCTTCTGTTCTTATTTTTGCATCAGTCATAGTATCACCAACTGCAATACCATCTAGAGTTTTAAGTCCCAATACAACAATACCAATTTCACCAGTTTTTATTTCTGGAGTATTTTGTCTTTTAATTGGGTGAGGGTACATTAGATTTAATACTGGGTGTTCAACTCCTGTATTCATCATTCTAAGCATTTGACCCTTTTTGATTGAACCATCATATACTCTTACAAGTGCTAATGCACCTAAGTAGTTATCAAACCATGAATCATAAATTAAAGCTTTTGTAGGAGCACTTTCATCACCAGTTGGTGCAGGTACTCTATCTACAATTGAATCAATTAAATCTTTTACTCCAAGACCAGTTTTTGCAGAGATTAGATTGTTTTCAGTACAGTCAAGTCCGATTGCTTCTTCTGTTTCTTCTAATACTCTATCAGGATCTGCTGATGGTAAGTCGATTTTATTTACAACTGGTAAAAGTTCTAAATCATTATCAAGTGCAATATATACATTTGCAATAGTTTGTGCTTCAACACCTTGTGTTGAATCTACGATTAAAAGTGCACCTTCAGATGAAGCTAAAGATCTTGATACTTCATATGAAAAGTCAACGTGACCTGGAGTGTCAATAAGGTTTAGAACATATTTTTGTCCATCTTTTTCATAGTCAAGTCTTACACTTTGTGCTTTAATTGTAATACCACGCTCTTGTTCAATATCCATAGTATCCATTACTTGAGAAGACATCTCTCTATCTGATACAGCACCACATTCTTGGATGATTCTATCCGCTAATGTAGATTTACCATGGTCAATGTGAGCAATAATACTAAAATTTCTAATATTTTCTTGCAAGGTTAATCCTAATATTTTATTCTATATAGTCGCGATTATATCTAAATATATGTAAGTTTTTAGTTAAATTGTATTTTTGTGAAATCTATGTAGTAGTTTGTAGTTAAATTTAGGCAAAATTGCCTAAATTTATTTAAAGATTATTGGTTAATTAAACCTGTAACTCTTCTATTTTGTGCTCTTCCTTCTGCTGTTTCATTTGTAGCAATAGGCTTAGCTTCTCCATATCCAATAGCTGTTAATCTACTTGCATCAATTCCTTGCATTTGTAGTGCTTCAACTGCTGAATTTGCTCTTCTTTGAGAAAGTTCTTTGTTATATTGGTCATTTCCTCTTGAATCTGTATGTGCTTCAATAGTTGCTTTTAAGTTTTTGTTTTCTCTTAAAATATCAGCAAATTTATTAATTACTGAGTTATATTGGTTTTTTATAACATCAGAGTTTGATGCAAAGTTAATATTTAAATCAATAGTAGCAACACATCCTTCTTCATTTACACTAAGACCAGCAGAAGTATTAGGACATTTGTCTAGTCTATTTACAACACCATCATTATCCTCGTCTACTTCACAACCATATTTATCTACAATAGCTCCAGCAGGTGTATTTGGACATTGGTCTTTTGAGTTTAAAACTCCATCATTATCATCATCACCATCGATTACAGGAACTTTAGCTTCAATTTTTTCTTCTTCAACAACCGGAATTTTGGCTTCAACTTTTTCTGTATATTTCTTTCCTAATGGCATTGCAACACCAAATGTATACATGATGTCATTTCTGCTATTTTCAAAAGAAAGTAAGTGTCTTACATCAGTTTTTAAAGCAATTCCATAATAAGGAATATCATATCTTAAACCAAGACCCCAGTTAAAAAACATTGAGTCTTCATTTTCCCCTTGTTCTTGTGAAACATCTTGATTCCCAAGTCCTGCTAATCCGTAAGCTGCCCATTTTTCAGTTAAAGCATATTTTTTTACTGCATTTAAAAATAGTCTATTCATATTAGTGTTAGAGCCATTTTTATACTCAGCACTTTCACTTCTCATAAATCCTAATTCAATTTGATCAATAATTGAGTTATCTAAATTTTTTGCTACAGATAATCCAACATTTAAATAGTTATCATCTTTTAAATCTACTTTACTATCACTTAATATTCCCGAAGTAAAAGCAGTTACTTCATAACCATATTGATTACTTGGATTACTTGCTGCAAAAACTAGTGAAGAACATAAAGCAGAAGCTAAAATAATCTTTTTCATCTGTTACCTTTGATAAATAATTTTCTTTATTATAACTAAAAAAGTGATTTTTAATGTTAAACAAAAATTAAATTGTAATATTTGGATTTTATATAGAAAGAGGGAATAAGATTAGGTATATTTTACCTAATCTTATTATTTATCGATTACAGCAGTAACTCTTCTGTTTTCTGCTCTACCTTCTACTGTATCATTTGTAGCTATTGGTTTTGTTTCACCATAACCCATTGATTTTAATCTTGAAGAATCTATTCCTAAGTCAATTAATGCTTTTACAGCTGAAGCTGCTCTTCTTTCTGAAAGTTTTTGATTATAAGCATGAGATGCCGTTGAATCTGTATGTGCTTCAATTGTAGCTTTTAGTTTTGTATTTTTTTTCATAGTATTAGCAAATTCTAAAATTTTTGATTCATATGAATTTTTGATTGCTGAAGAATCAACATCAAAATTGATTTTTAAATCAACTAATTCAATACACCCAACTTTATCTACAACAGCACCTGACATAGTATCAGGACAATCATCTTTTGCATCTATTACACCATCACCATCAGAATCTTTTGGAACCATTGGTGCAGGTTCAATTCTTTGGATAACTGGTCTTTGTACAACAGGTGCTGCTTTAGCTATTTTTCCAAATGGGAAAGCAAAACCTAAAGTATATAATAACGAGTTATCTCCATGATCAGTTTCAATTGCATGTCTCACATCAAATTTTAGATGGAATTCTTCTGCAACTTTATATCTAATCCCAACCCCATAGTTACCAAAAGGGCTATCTTCATTTCCAGCATATTCGTGGTCGAATACTTCGTATCCTAAACCAACTAAAGCATATAGTGATGTATCAGTTGTAATTGGATAATTTTTTATAATATTTGCAAAAACTCTTGTAACACTAGTATCTAAACCTCCAGCATTATCGAATTTTACATCTTCTACTGATTTTAATAATCCTAATTCTAATTGATCATAAAAAGAATCTTCTTGGTTAATACCTAGACTGATTCCTCCATTTAAATAGTTTCTTTTTAAATCTGTATTACCTTCATTATAAACTCCACCAATCATTGGGGTGATTTCGTATTTATAATCAAGATCGCCTGCAGTCAATAACGACGCACAACATAGTGCACTAGCTAGTAGTATTTTTTTCATCGCCTTTCCTTTATGCATAATTTCAATTATTATAGCAGAAGAAAAATATTTTTTGTAGTTATGAAAGTATTTAAAAGTAAGTTATAAGAATTTTTTAAGATTAGGTATAGAAACCTAATCTTAATAAGAAAGAATTATTTGTTGATAACAGCGTGAACTCTTCTGTTTTCAGCTCTACCTTCTTTAGTTTTATTTGTAGCAACTGGCTTAGATTCACCATATCCAACTGCTTTTAATCTCGAACCATCAACATTTAAAGATTTTAAAACTTCTACAGTTGAAGCTGCTCTTTTTTCAGATAGTTTTTGGTTGTATTTAGCAGAACCAACTGAGTCAGTATGAGCTTCAATTGTTGCTGTTAATTTTGGATTGTTTTTCATTACATTTGCAAAATTAACAATTCTACTGTGGTATTGTTCTTTTACAACTGAAGAGTTAGTATCAAAGTTAATATCTAAATCAACTAATGTCATACATCCCATTGCATCAACTTTTGCACCAGCAATAGTATTAGGACATTGGTCTAATCTATTTACAACACCATCTTTATCATCATCCATTTCACAACCCATTGCATTTACAACTGCATTAGGAACAGAGTTTGGACATTGATCTTTTGCGTCAATTACACCGTCATTGTCAGAATCTTTTGGAGCTTCTTTTTTCATAGGCATAACTGGAGCTGGTTTTTCAATTTTTCCAAATGGAATAGCTAAACCAATGTTATATAATAAAGTGTTATCACCATGGTCAGTTTCAATAGCGTGTCTTAAGTCAATTTTCATGTGAATATCATTGTATATTCTCATTTTAAGACCACCACCATAGTTACCAAATAACCCATCTTCGTTATTTGCAAACTCATCATCAAAGAATTCTAACCCAGCACCAACTAAACCATATAATGTAAAGTTAGAATTAAGTGGATATTCTTTTATTAAGTTTGTAAATACTCTTGTGATACCTGTGTCTCTATTTGCCACATTTTGAAAGTCTACATCTTCTATTGATCTTAGAAAACCTAGTTCAACTTGGTCAAACATAGAATCACCAGTTTGGTTGAATCCTAATGCTAAACCTAAGTTGCTATAACCTTTTGGAAGGTCAGTATTGTGTTCAGAAAAAGCAGTCCCGAACATTGGAGTGATTTCATATTTGTAATCACTGTTAGCTGCTAACATCATTGAAGCACATGCTACAGATGTAAGAATAATTTTTTTCATTTGATATTCCTTAGTGATAATTTTTCCAATTATAACCTAATATCAAATAATTTTCTATTAAATTAAAAAATTAAATAAAAATTAAATAAATATTGAATTTACAGACTCATTGTTGTGAATTCTTCTAATTGCTTCACCAATCATAACTGAAGCAGAAAGTACTGTAATTTTCTTTGCATCTTTTCTAGTTGGGATTGTATCAGCTACAACTAATTCATCTAATACACCATTTTCAACTCTATCATATGCAGGACCAGATAATACACCGTGAGTACAACATGCCATTACTGATGTAGCACCTTTTTTCTTTAATACTTCAGCAGCTTTTACTAAAGTTCCAGCAGTATCAACCATATCATCTACTAAGATTACATCTTTACCTTCAACATCACCAATGATGTTCATAACTTCAGCAACATTTGCTTTTTCTCTTTTTTTATCAACGATAACTAAGTCATATCCTAATTTATCAGCGTATGATCTAGCTCTTGCAACACCACCAATATCTGGAGATGCAATGATTGGGTTTGCTAAATTCTTTTGTTTGATGTAATCAACGAATAAAATTGAACCAAATAAGTTATCAGCAGGGATATTAAAGAATCCTTGAATTTGTGCAGCGTGTAAGTCAACAGTAACAACTCTATCAATTCCTGCAGCTTCTAATAAATCAGCAGTTAATTTAGCAGAGATTGGAACTCTTGGAGCAGCTTTTCTATCTTGTCTTGCGTAACCGTAGTAAGGAACAACAGCAGAAATAGATTTTGCACTTGATCTTTTAAGTGCATCTACCATGATTAATAACTCCATTAAGTTATCATTTGCAGGAGCACATGTAGGTTGGATGATAAATACATCTTGTCCTCTAACACTTTCTGTAATTTGTACAGAAATTTCTCCATCACTAAATTTATTTAAAGTAGCATCTGATACTTTAATCCCTAAATATTCTCCAACTTTTGCTGCAAATTCAGGATTAGCTGAACCACTAAAAAGTTTAAATGTTGACATGAAATCTTCCTTTGATGATTATTATATTTTGCGATTTTATCCAAAAGGTACTTAATGAATAGTTATTGAAAATTGATAGTTAATATTTATATTTATTTTATACAAAAAATAAACAATAATTTAGGATTTAATCCTAAATTATTTTGTTGATTCAATCCATGCAGAACCAATAACTTTTTGCCCTTCATAGAACACTGCTAACTGACCTGCAGCAACACCAAATGCAGGTTCATCTAATTTAATAGTTGCCTTATCATTTTCAATTATTACTTTACAAGAAGTTGAAACTGATCTGTATCTAAGTTTTACAGTACAGGCAAACTTTGTCTCATCAATATACATATTTAAGTTCTTAGCGATAACTTCATTAATTTCTAAAGCAGCTTTTTTACCAACTGTAATAGTATTATCTTTTGGGTTTAGCTTTGTTACAAAATGTGGTTCATGTGCTCCATGAACTGTAAAACCTCTTCTTTTACCAATTGTATAGTGGGCATAACCTTTATGATCACCTACAACATTACCTTCTTCATCAAGAACTTTTCCAGGCTGATCAATATTAGCATGTCTTTTAACTACATCTGTATAAACTGTCTCAACAAAACAAATCTCTTGAGACTCATTTTTTTCTGTGATCTTTTTGTAAGTAACATCTAAATCTGCTCCAAATTTAACAATGTCTTCTTTTTTGTAAGTACTTAGAGGGAACATCATATAAGGTAGAGCATCTTTACTTACTTGAGATAAGAAATAACTTTGATCTTTAGTTTTATCATCTGCTTCATAGAAGAATTTACCATCAGTTTTTGCATAGTGACCAGTAGCTAAAAAATCAGCTCCATTCTCTTTTGCAAAATCTAACATGGCACCAAATTTGATTTGTCTATTACACTTAACACATGGGTTAGGAGTAGTACCTTCTAAATAAGAGTCCACAAAGTAATCATAAACCTCTTTTTCAAAATTGTCTGTTAAATCTAATACATGATATTTAATATCTAAAAAATTAGCAACACCTTCAATGTATTCTAAATTTTTCTCGTGGTAACCGTCAGTTCTATTATGAAGTTTTAAGTAACAGCCCTCAACTTCGTAACCTTCTTTTTGTAGCATGTAAGCAGTAACTGAAGAATCAATTCCTCCACTCATACCTACCATAACTTTTTTTTGCATTCTTTATCCTTTTTAAAGGAATAATCACTGATTCTCTAATTGCCCAATTTTTATGAGGAATAATAAGTTTTAGTATCTATTTTTATCAAAAAAAATTGTATTAATATCCAGGGTTTTAGGCATATCTTGAAAGGATAGCTTTCTTCCGTATCTAATCTTTAATCTTTGCATGACTTTAAAAAATCATTTTGTGCTAGATTAATTTAAAACGGAATTATACCATTTAAAAAAGGTTTTTATTCTAAAAGTAGAAGTGAAATTATAAGTAAATCAAATTTATGATGTTTTAATTAGATAGTAATATAGGGGATTGTTTTAAATCCCCCATGTTTTTTAAGAAGTAATTGAATATAAGTAATTAATAGTAATTACTTATAAATCCACCACCAAGACAATAATCACCATCATATAAAACAAGGCTTTGTCCTAAAGTCACAGCTCTTTGAGGTTTATCAAATTTAACTAAAACTTTATCATCACTTGCTTCTACAACAGTACAAGCTTGTTTTTGTTGTCTATATCTTACTTGCGCCATTAGTTTATCACCAACTTTTGGAGCTTCTTCAAGTACCCAGTGCATATGTGAAGCTTCTGTATGTTCACTCATAAGTAATGGGTGATTTGTATCTTGTACAACTGTTAGAGTATTGTCTTCAATATTTTTCTTTGCTGCATACCATGATTTGTGAGTGTTGTTTTCACCTTCAAGCCCTTTGATTCCACCAAGACCAATACCTTTTCTTTGACCAAGTGTGTAACAAATAAGACCTTTGTGTTTTCCTAAAACTTTTCCATTTTCATCTATCATATCACCTGGAATCGCTTTTAGGTGTTGTGTAATAAAGTCATCAAATCTTTGATTTCCAATAAAACAAATACCAGTACTATCTTTTTTATCACTTACAGGTAGATTGTGTTCTCTTGCTATTTCTCTAACTTCTGTTTTTGTTAAATCTCCCAGTGGGAACATAGCATGTGATAGTTGTTCACTTGATAATGCATGTAAGAAATAACTTTGATCTTTTGAACTATCTTTTGGAGTATCTAATACATAATGATCTTTATGTTTAGCTATTTTTGCATAATGACCCATTGCGATGTAGTCAGCACCCATTTCTTTTGCTTCATTTAAAAATACATTAAATTTGATTTCTCTATTACATAAAATATCTGGGTTTGGAGTAAGTCCTTTTTTTAGACCTTCTAAGAATACATCAAATACTTTATTTCTATAATCTGCAACGAAGTCTTTACCTTTTACTTCAATACCTATTAGTTTTCCTACTTTTTTAGCATCTTCAAACTCTATTCTATTAGGACATTGGCTTCCTTTGATTCCATACTCCCAGTTTCTCATGAATAGGCCTACTACTTCATAGCCTTGTTGTTTTAATAGTAATGCAGTAACAGAAGAATCAACACCACCTGACATTCCAACAACTACTTTTTTCTTCATTTATTTACCTTTTCTAAGTTCACATTTTTATAATTTATTCATATATTTTAAAGGAATAATCACTGATTCTCTAGTTGCCCAACCTTTATGGGGGATAGTAAGGTGTTCTGTATTTATTTTTTTCTTGTCAAAAAATATAATATCTATATCCAGAGTTCTAGGCGCATCTTGAAAGGATCGCTTTCTTCCAAATCTATTCTCTAATCTTTGCATGTTTTTAAGAAACTCGTTAGGTGCAAGATTAGTTTTAAGCGCAATTATACCATTTAAAAAATCATTTTGCTCCAAATATCCAAAGGGAGGATTTTGAAGTAGGGGACTTGTCATAATAATATCAAATCTTGTATCTTTACTTAAAGATAAGAATAACTTATCAAAAGTTTTTTTCACATCACCAATATTTCCCCCAATCCCGATAGTTGCAAGATATTTTTTGGAAGATTTTTTAGAATTAATATAGGGGAAGTTATGAGTTTTATAAAGTGTTAACTTATCGCTTAATTTTTTTTTCAAATTTCTCTCTTTTTTTATTTACAATTTAAAGTTTATAAAAATGCTCAAGATATATTTTTACAACTTTTTGAAATTTATAGAATTACAGCCTTTCCATTTTTCATCACAACTGTATCTTCAATTCTTACACCAAATTCATTTGGTAAATAAATCCCAGGTTCGATAGTAAATACCATATTATCTTCAATAATTAAATCAGATCTGCTATTAACAAAAGGTAATTCATGTATATCAAGACCAACTCCGTGTCCTGTTGAGTGAACAAAATATTTACCATAACCGGCTTTTTCAATAATTGATCTAGTTAAATTATCAATCTCTTTTGCTTTCATTCCAGATCTAGCATTTTGAATTGCGTTTAATTGAGCTTTATAAACAATATCATATATTTTTTGATGTTTTTTATTTTTAAAACTTTGCTCCCTTTTAAAAGAGAAGTTTTCAAAATCTACTGCACTTGTACAAGTTCTATCTGAACAGTATCTTTTATATTTAATTCCAGCATCTACTAATAATAAGTCATTTAGTTTTAGTTTTTTAGATGTTGGTAAAGCATGAGGTTTTGCAGCATTTGCATTAACAGCTACTATAGGTTCAAAACTTATATCTAGTTTTCCCATTTGAGACATTTTTTCATATGCTTTAAAATATAGATGTTGTTCACTTTGTTTAAAACCATTTTTTCTAATATATTTAGCTAATTCTTTAAAACCTTTTCTTCCAAGTTTTGCAGCCTTAGCAAGTATTTCAATCTCTTCATCACTTTTGATTATTCTTTTATCTTGGGAAAAGTTAGGTTTTTCAATAAAAACAGTTTTTAAATCATTTGTTAGTTTTATATATGTAGAGTATTTAAAATCATTTGGATCAAAAACAATTTTTTTAATTTTATTTTTCTTTAAAATCTCTTTTGCACTTTCTACTAAATTTGATGATTCAATTACTTCACATCCTTTAGCAAACTCTTTTGCTTCAATAGTGTATCTAGCATCAGTAATAAAGTATTTATCAGCCCCTAAATTTAAAAAAATCACATTATCACAAGAGAATTTACATTCGAAGTAAATTGCATTTTCATTTAGTAAAATAAAATTTTTCATAATTACTCTTTCATTTGGTATTGTTTAACATAAATTTAAATATAATCTTACCTAAATTTTATAAAAGGAATATAATATGAAAATAGCAGTAATTCAAGGGCCAAACTTAAATATGTTAGGTATTAGAGAACAACATATTTACGGTCCTATGACTCTTGATCAAATTCATGAACAATTAAAAAATGCAGCTGAGCAAAATGGAGTAGAATTAGAATTCTTCCAATCTAACTTAGAGGGTGAGATTGTTGATAGAGTTCAGGAATCTTTAGGAACTGTTGATGGTATTATGATTAACCCAGCAGCATTCTCTCATACTTCAATTGCAATTAAAGATGCATTAGCAGCTGTTGAAATGCCAACAGTTGAAGTTCATATCTCTAACATTTACAAAAGAGAAGAATTTAGACAAAAATCTATTACTGCAAGTGCAGCAACTGGTGTAGTTACTGGATTTGGACCATTTGGATATCACATGGGATTAATTGCATTAATGCAAATTATCTCTGAAGTTAAAGCAGTAGAAGAAGCTCAACAACAAACAGCTGCAAACTAATTTTTATATAATATACTTACATGAAAATATTAACTGCAAAGTGGGTTGTTACCTGCGATGAAAACTTTAGCATCATTAAAGATGGTGCTATTGTTTTTGATAAACAAATTCTAGAAATTGATACAATTTCAAATATCCAAAAAAAATATCCAAATGAAGAAATAGAAGAAGCAAAAGAAAACTCAGTTTTAATGCCAGGTCTTATTAATTCACATGTCCATTTAGAGTTTAGTGCAAATAGTACTACTTTAAAATATGGAAACTTTATGAATTGGTTAAACTCTGTTATTAAAAATAGAGATAACTTAATTGAAAAAGCTACAACAAAACTAATCTCTAAAAAATTAGATAGAATGAAAAAAACAGGTACTACAACATTTGGTGCTATTTCATCTTATTCTTTTGATTTAGAAGCTTGTGTTAAATCACCTTTAAATACGGTGTTTTTCTCTGAAGTAATTGGTACTAAGGCAGATATGGCTGATACATTACTTGCAGACTTTAAAGCAAGATTAGAGGGTGCAAAGAAAAATGCTTCAGATAACTTTATTCCAGCTGTTGCTATTCATTCACCTTATTCTGTACATCCTTTTTTAATTAGAGAAACATTAAATATTGCAAAAGCTGAGGAGCTAGCTGTAACTGCACACTTTTTAGAATCTCCTGAAGAGTTTGAGTGGTTACATAAAGATGAAGGTCTATTTATTGATTTCTTTAAAAACTTTTTAGGTCAAGAAAAAGCTGTAACAAAACCAATGGAGTTTTTAAATCAATTTAAAGCTGTAAAAAAACTTTCATTTACACATTGTGTTGAAGCAAGTGATGATGATTTAGAAAAAATCAAAGAATTAGATGCTGTTATTAATCACTGTGTTACTTCAAATAGAGTATTAAATAATACTAAACTTGATATGCAAAGAGTTGATGGTATTAATTATAGTATTGGTACTGATGGCTTAAGCTCAAATAACTCTTTATCTATGTTTGATGAGTTAAGAAATTCACTGATGACACATGTTAATGAAGAGGTAGTTGACTTTTCAAAAAAACTGTTAATTGCTGCAACTGTAAATGGTAGTAGGGCACTAGGTCTAAATAAAGGTGTTTTAAAAGAAGGACTTGATTCAGATATTATATGTCTTAATTTACCAGATGAAGTAGAAGATGCTAATGACTTAGCTATGCATATAATTTTACATACTAAGTTTGTAGATAAAACTATTATAGGAGGAGAGTATGCTTGATTTTTTTAAAAAAATATTTTCACCGATTATTGCTGTTTTAGATTTTATTACAAAGTATTTTAAAACTATTGTATTTTTAACAATCATTTACTTTATTGTATATGGTACTGATAGTTCAAATACAGATAATGGAGATTATGAGTTAGCAAACTTGCAAAAGATTGAATTAACTGGACCTATTTTAGATGTGAATAAAACACTTGAAGAGATTGAAAAAGCTAAAAAGTCTTCTAATATAAAAGGTGTTTTATTAGTAGTAAATTCTCCTGGAGGTGCAGTTGCTCCTTCTGTTGAATTAGCTTATGCAATTAAAGAACTAACTGAAATTAAACCAGTTGTTGCATATGCAAGTGGTGTAATTGCAAGTGGTTCTTATTATGCTTCAATTTGGGCAGATAAAATTATTGCAAATCCTGGTTCTATGGTTGGATCAATTGGTGTTATTATGCAAGGACTTAATACAGAAGAGCTAATGGCAAAAATTGGTGTATCAACTCAAACAGTAAAAGCTGGTAAATATAAAGAATCAGGAACTCCTACTAGAAAATGGTTTGATTATGAAAAAGAACAACTTCAAAGTATTATTGATGATACATATAATATGTTTATTACAGATGTATCAAATGCAAGAAAACTAAAAGTATCTGATCATACTAAATTTGCAGATGCTAGAGTATTCACAGCTTCTCAAGCTAAAAAAGTAGGGCTTGTTGATGAGGTAGCTACTATTTCAAAAGCTCAAAGTGAATTAACAAAACTAGCAAAAGTTAAAAATCCTGTATGGCAAAAGCCAGATAAGTTTGAAAAGTTTATTGATAAAATTGTAAATGAAACAATTTCTCAAGTTACTATGAAATTCCAAGCGGGATTAAAAGCTTATTAAAACAAAGAGATTTTCTCTTTGTTTTCTTCTTTATTTACTTTCATTAAATCTAAATTTACATTCTATTTAAAATAAGTTTTTATACTAGTATTTATGAAAAATTGTTCTATGCAAATTATAATAAGTGATTTTGAGTTGTTAAAATATATAAAAAAGAGAAAAGATAGTTATACAAATAAAGAAAAAGACAAAGGCAAAAAGCCCTTATCTTTTAAATGATAGTAATTATTCTGCAATTCCAGAAACGATTTTGTAAGTATCATTAGCAATAACGTACTCTTCGTTTGTAGGAATAACAAAGATTCTTCCTTTAGAACCATTTGTAGAAATATCTCTAGCTTCACCAGATCTTTTGTTGTTTTTAGTTGGGTCAATATTTAATCCCATGTAATCTAAACCAGCACAAACTTTTTCTCTGATTAATGCTGCATTTTCACCGATACCACCAGTGAAACATAATGCATCAACACCATCAAGTGCAGCTGCATAAGATCCAACGTATTTTTTGATAATGTAAGCAATCATATCAACTGCTAATCTACATCTCTCATCACCATCTTCCATACCTTCTAATACTTCTCTTAAGTCAGAAGATTTTCCAGAAATACCAACGATACCTGATTTTTTGTTAAGTACGTTTAACATTTCTTGGATATCCCATTTTTCAGTATCCATCATGTATTGAATAGCTCCAGCACCAATATCACCAGATCTAGTTCCCATCATTAAACCTTGAACAGGAGTAAGACCCATAGATGTATCAATACATTTACCATCAAATACAGCTGAAACTGAAGAACCGTTTCCTAAGTGACAAACGATGATTCTAGTATTGTGCTTTTTATCTAACATTTTAGCTGCTTCGTTAGATACGAAGTAGTGAGATGTACCGTGGAATCCATATTTTCTAACACCATTTTTAGTGTATTGCTCATATGGTAATGGATACATAAATGCGTAATCTGGCATAGTTTGGTGGAATGCTGTATCAAATACTGCTACATTTGGTTTACCAGGCATTAATTGTTGACAAATTTCCATACCAGTAATGTTTGCTGGGTTGTGTAGTGGAGCTAATGGAATTAACTCTTTCATTTTGTTGATTACTTTATCAGTTACCATAACTGAACCAGCGAAGTCTTCACCACCGTGTACTGCTCTGTGTCCGATTGCTTCAATATCATCAACAGAATCAATAACTTTACCTTCACCTTCAGTTAATGTTTTTAATACTAACTCAATTGCTTCCTTGTGAGTTGGCATAGAAACTTCTAATTTAACTTTTTGATCATCACCAAATTCGTGCTTTAATACACCATCAATTCCGATTCTTTCACAAATTCCTACTGCTAAAACTTCTTTGTTTACTGGGTTCATTAATTGGTACTTTAATGAAGAACTACCTGCGTTTAAAATAAATACTAACATCTTTCTGCTTCCTTTTTTAGTTTATATTATTTTATTTGTTTTTGTTAATTATGATTATGCTTGAGTTGCTGTAATAGCAACTAAGTTTGCAATATCTTCTACTGAACAACCTCTTGAAAGGTCATTAACTGGTTTTGCTAAACCTTGTACGATTGGTCCGTGAGCATCAGCTCCTGCAAATCTTTGAACTAATTTGTAACCAATGTTACCAGCTTGTAAATCTGGGAATACTAAAATATTTGCTTTACCAGCTACTTTAGATTCAGGTGCTTTTTTAGCTCCAATTGCTTCAACTACAGCAGCATCTGCTTGCATTTCACCATCAAATGAGAAATCAACATTTCTATCTTTTAAGATTTGAACTGCATTTTGTACTTTATCTACTAATGGGTGCTTAGCTGATCCCATTGTTGAGAATGATAACATTGCAACTCTTGGATCTAAACCTACAACTGAAGATGCAGTTGCAGCAGTAGATGATGCGATATCTGCTAATTGTTCAGCAGTTGGATCTGGTAATACTGCACAGTCTGCAAATAAAATTAATCCATTATCTCCAAATTTACCATCAGCTGTTTCCATTACAAATGTAGATGATACAGTGTTGATTCCTGGTGCTGTTTTAATAACTTGAATAGCAGCTCTTAATACATCAGCAGTTGGTGAGTTCGAACCAGCAACTAATCCATCAGCATCTCCAAGTCTTACCATCATACAACCAAAAAATCTTGGCTCAGTAGTCATAATTTCTGTAGCTTCTTCTTTAGTTAAACCTTTTGATTTTCTTAATTCAACTAATTCACCAACATATTTTTCAATGTTGTCAAATTTCTTAGGATCTATAATTGTAGCTCCCTCGATGTTTGCTCCACAAGAAGCTGCATCAGCTTTAATTGTTTCTTCATTACCAATTAAAACAACATTCGCAGTTTTTTCTTCTAAAACTTGTGCAGTTGCTTTTAATACTCTTTCGTCTTCTGATTCTGGAAGAACGATTGTTCTTAATTGTAACTTTGCTTTTTCCTTAATGCTTTCAATTAAACCCATCTAAGTAATCCTTTCTAGTTTAAAACTTGTGAAAGATTATAATTTAAAACCATAGCATCTAAATAGCATAGGCTTATAATCTTGTTCAAGGTATATTGTATATTATATTTTTCTAAAAGTACATAAAATATACATTAAATTTTCAAAAAAAACAAATTGTGAATTTTTGTAATAAAAAGGCGTATTCTTAGGGCTTATAGGATAATTTTTATCTTTAAAATGTACAAAAGTTGTACATAATGTCTAAGAATTTTACGAAATGTAATTTATGAATTTTTTTTCTATAAGTGTTTAATAAGTTAAAGGAAAATGGAAGAAGATTACTAGGAAAATTATTTCCTAGTAATTAATAGTTTCTTATTAAGCTTTAGTTAATTGGTAAGTATCTCTAGCAATAACTAGCTCTTCATTTGTAGGGATAACATAAATTTTAGTTTTAGAATCAGAAGTGTTAATTTCTCTATTTTCACCACTTCTTACTTTATTTTTATCAGTATCAATCTCAACACCCATAAACTCTAAACCAGCACAAACTTTTTCTCTAATTAAATCAGCATTTTCACCAATACCTGCTGTGAAACAAATCGCATCTACGCCTTCTAATTGACCTGCATATGAACAAATGTATTTTTTAATTCTTGAACATTTCATATCAATTGTAGTTTGAGCTCTTTCATCACCATTTTGGGCTGCTTCAATAATCTCTCTTAAATCAGAAGAAACACCAGAAACACCTAATAATCCTGATTTTTTGTTTAGGTAGTTTACAGTTTCTTGTGCATCCATACCTTTTTTGTCCATTAAGTATGATAATACACCTGCATCAATATCTCCAGATCTAGTACCCATTACTAAACCTTCTAAAGGCGTTAATCCCATAGATGTATCAATAGATTTTCCATCTCTTACTGCACAAACAGAAGAACCGTTTCCTAAGTGACAAACGATAACTTTTGAATCATCTTTGTTTAACATTTTTTTAGCTTCATTTGATACATAGTAGTGAGAAGTTCCATGGAATCCATATTTTCTAACACCATGATCTTTATAATCTTCGTAAGGAACAGCATACATATAGTTAGATGCTGGCATTGTTTGGTGGAAAGCAGTATCAAATACAGCTACATTTGGTTTACCTGGCATAATTTGTTGAGCAATTTCCATACCCATAATGTTTGCAGGGTTATGTAATGGAGCTAAAGGAATTAACTCTTTTAATTTTGCAATTACTTCATTATCAACAATAACAGATTTATTGAAGTATTCTCCACCATGAACAACTCTGTGTCCAATAGCATCAATTTGTTCGATTGAATCGATAACTTTATTTTCACCCTTAGTTAAAACATCTAAAACAACTTCAATTGCCTCTTTGTGAGTAGGCATAGAAATTTCTTCTTTAGTTTTAGTGTCATTTGCTTCGTGAACTAATCTTCCATCAATTCCAATTCTTTCACAAAGACCAGAAGCAAGAACTTCTGCATTTTCTGGGTTCATTAATTGATACTTTAATGATGAACTACCAGCATTTAAGATAAATACTAACATTTATAAAATCCTTTACGTTTTTTTTAATTCTAACACTATTATATGTCAAATGTATGTCAAAATAGCATCAAAAAGGCAAAAAGTTACTTGATTTTTACCTTTGGTAAATTTTTTAGCTTCAAAAATATTAAAGCTGTCATTAAAGCGTCATTATATGCATCATGCTTACCCATTACAGGAATTTGAAGTTCATCCATAATCGTGTCAAATCTAAGGTCAATATTAGCTTGAGGGATAGCTTCAATTTTATAGTCATAATATATTGCAGAAACTTCATGTATTTTATTTGGAAGTTTAATTCCTAGTTTTGGTTTTAAATATTTATTTATCATTGCAACATCAAACTCTAAAAAGTAACCTACTAAAGTCCTATTACCAATAAACTCTAAGAACTCTTCAATAACTTCATCTATTTCATCTGCATCTTCTAAGTCCATCTCTCTTATGTGATGAACTTTAATTGCATCTGTTTGTATTTTAGTTTTTGGTTTTACATATTTAACAAACTTTTTACTAGAAACAATCATATTATCTCTTATGATTACTGCACCAATTGAAATTATGTCGTCTTTCTTGGGATCAAGACCTGTTGTTTCACAATCAAAACAAACATATTCATTTTCATGGGGAGCATCAAAAAGATACGAAAACTTTTCATCTTTTAATCTTTTTTGATTAAAGTAATTAGTGATATTTCTAAACATAATTCAACTTAAAGTGATATTCTAATTTCTTCTTTAATTTATTTACAATTTTAAAAGAGTCTTTTAATAAGTCTTTTTGCATTGTATTTAAATTATCTGGATTGATATAGTTGTCAATTGTTTCATTTTTATCAAGTTTTTCTAAATTAGATTTTAGTTTTAAGTTTGATAGGAAGTTAAATGCCATGATTAACTCTTGGGCAAACTCTTCATCAAAAATACCTTCTTCTGTAAGTGTTTGTATTCTTTTTATTGTATTAACATTTAAAAGATTTTTTTCTAAACTTAGCGATCTTACACTTTGAACAATAATAAAAATACCACCTTTTTTAATATCTAATTCATTTTTATGTTCAGCATCATTACTATCAAATACAAACCCATCAAAGAATCCAAGTGGCACATCAAAACTAGTAATCACTTTTGCAAAGTTAGCATTAAATGTTTGATTGTTTCCACCAGCTTTAAATAAATACTCTTTTAAATCAAAGATAATGTCTTTATCTCCTGTTACACAAACAGAATCGTAGAATATTGCAGTATTCATAAGATTATCAGGACTTGGTTCATTTACCCAAGAGTAAATTAAATCTTTAAATTCAGATTTTCTTCTACACCAGTAAGGATTAGATACCATAATATTACCTTCACATCTCGGGAATCCAAAATCAACAAGTGTTTCTGTAAATTTAGTAGTAAATTCTTGAATTTTTTCATCAGAGATTTCACAATCATCATCAATAATTAAAGCATTATCTTGATCAGTTTTAAGGATTTGTTCACCTCTACCTTCACTACCCATTACAACTAAACATGATTTATCAATTAATTCTATAGGTGCTAGCATGTTATATAATTTAGCAAGAAGTTTTCTATTTAGTTGATTAATTAGCTTTGAGATAAACTCAATCTTTACACCCTTTGCATTTAAAGATTTAATGATTTTTATAAAAGAATGAGAAGCTTCTTTAAGCTCTTCAACTGTTTCAGCTTTAATAATTTCATTTGATACAGAGAATGTATTAGTAGCAAAGAATGAAGATAAGGAAATTTGATCTAGAATACCAGTTATATTTCCATGATTGTCTTTTACAACAACTCTTTTAAGTCCATGTTTTGCCATAGTTAATTGGGCGTTGAATAAAAAATCATTTTCATTTACATAAACTAGACCTTTATTTGCAATCTTACCAACAATATCATCAAAATCCATTCTATTTAGAATCACTTTTTCTCTAAAATCAGAATCAGTAACAATATATAGTTCCTCATTTTCATCTTTTAAAAGTAGAGTAGGGACTTTTTCTTTTTTTATTGTTTTTACTGCTTCATAAATTGTAGTTTCATAAGGTGCTACAACAGCAGGGTGTACATTTGCATCTTTTACTTTTGCAACCATAATATTTGCCATATCTTTATTTTTCTCTTGATCAATATGGTTGTTTAGTTTTTGAGAAATAGTTTGAAAGAAGTAGCTTTCAAGGTGATCGTTTTCATGTAAGGTTTTTATAAAAATACTTCTTGGAAGTGCATAACAGATTGTTTCTTGTGCAGTTACAAATGTATGCTTTGAATAGTTTTCAATTAATGAAATAGGATCAAAAATCTCATTTTTTGTAAATATTGAAAGAACTTCATCATTTTGTTTCTCTTGTACAATTCCTTTTAATACAAAATATAAATGCGTTGGTTCTTCACCTTCCTTTTGTAAAACATGATCTTTTTTAAAATACATAATATCTATGTTTTCACTAAACTCTTCTAATTGAATTTTTGTTAAATGTTCAAAAGGGTGAACTGATGTTAAAAAAGTTTTCTGCTCTAAAATACTCATTTGTGTGCTTCCTAATTTTAGTATAAAATACTAAGGTATGTATATTAATTTTAACTAAAAATCTATAAGATAATTATTATTAAATGAGTTAAATTTTGAAAATAAATAGCGATTTTATGGGAAATAGTGTAAGGATAATGGAATCTTGAATTTCTACTAATAATTATATCAAAGGAGGAGGCCCCTTTGATATTTTACCTAAACAATTTGTGTATTACCAAAGGGTAAAACCCTTTGATAAATTTAGTACTAGTGATCAACTGCCCCAGCTGAACCAATACCAGTGTTTGCTCTAACATTTTGAGCTCTAAACATCTCTTTTTCGTTTTTCCCTCTTTCAGAACTATCTGTTTTAGAGAAGAACCAAATTGCAATAAATGCAGTTGTTACAGAGAATAGTGCAGGGTGTTTATATGGGAATAATGCTTCTTCGTTTCCTAAAATAGAAACCCATACAATTGGCCCAATGATTACTAAAGTAACTGCTGTTAATAATCCAATTAAACCACCTAAGAATGCACCTCTTGTAGTTAATCCTCTCCAGTAAATAGATAAGAATAAAATTGGGAAGTTAGCAGATGCTGCAATACCAAATGCTAATCCAACCATATATGCAATATTTTGTTGTTCAAATGCAATACCTAATACAACCCCAACGATACCAACAACAACTACTGTATATCTTGAAATTTTTACAACTTGCTCATCAGTAGCATTTGGGTTGATTACATTTGAGTAAAGGTCATGCGAAATTGCAGATGCACCTGCAAGTGTAAGACCAGAAACAACCGCTAAAATAGTAGCAAATGCAACAGCTGAAATAAATCCTAAGAATGCATTTCCACCTAACATGTGTGATAAGTGAATTGAAGCCATATTATTTCCACCGAATAATTTACCATCAACAAAATATGCAGCTCCTGCATCAGAGTTTAAGAATGCAATAGCACCAAAACCAACGATAGTAATAATAATCCAGAAGTAACCAACAAATCCAGTTGCGTAAACAACAGACTTTCTAGCTTCTTTTGCATTACCAACAGTAAAGAATCTCATAAGTACGTGTGGTAAACCAGCAGTACCAAGCATTAATGCCATACCTAATGAAATAGCAGAGATAGGATCAGAAATAAATCCTCCAGGTGCTAAGATTGACTCACCAGAAGAGTGGTTTTCAACAGCTTTAACCGCTAAAGATTCAAAGTTGAAGTCAAATTGGTATAAAACCATAATTGCCATGAATGATACACCTGTTAATAATAAACAAGCTTTAATAATTTGTACCCAAGTAGTAGCTAACATACCACCAAATGTTACATAAATAATCATCATAATACCAACTAGTAATACAGCAAACTCATATTCCATACCAAATAATACTTGAATAAGTTTTCCTGCACCTACCATTTGTGCAATAAGATATAAAACAACAACAGATAAAGTACCAAACGCAGCAAGAGTTCTAATCTCTTTTTGACCTAATCTGTATGCAGCGATATCAGCAAAAGTAAATTTACCTAAGTTTCTTAACTTCTCAGCCATAAAGAAAAGAATAATAGGCCAACCAACTAAAAATGATACAGCATAAATAACACCATCATAACCTTTTAAGTAGATTAATCCAGATACACCAAGGAATGCAGCAGCTGACATATAATCTCCAGCAATTGCTAAACCATTTTGGAATCCAGTAATTCCACCACCAGCAGTATAGAAATCAGATGCTGATTTTGTTCTTCTTGCAGCCCATACAGTTAATCCTAATGTACCAGCAATGAATACAAAGAACATAATAATTGCAGGAATATTAAGTTCTCTTTTTGTAGCTTCAAACGTTGCATCACCAGCAGCAAAAGCTGTAAGTGCGCAAATAGTAACAAGTGCTAATATTCTAAACATTATAATAAATCCTTTACATCATCTTTAATCTCATTAGTTAAATCTTCAAACTCACCGTTTGCTCTTTTTACGTAAATAAGAGTAGTAATAAAACTAATAACTAAGATTGCTAATGCAATAGGAAATGCTATAGTCGTTAGACCGTCGCCTATTTTTGTAGCTAACACCTCTTTGTTAAATGCAATAGTTAAAATATATGCATAAAACATCACTAATACGAAGATTCCTAACTTAATTCCAAAGCTGTTTTTTTTAGAAACAAGCTCCTGATACTTAGGATTATTTTCGATTCTTTCTACTAATTCGTCCTTCATGTGCTTCCCTTTTTAGCATTATCATAAATAATTCTAATGCTGAAATTTAACCCTAATATAACTTTTAGCTATAATTTTTATAGCATCAAAGTAGCAAAAAAGAGTAAATGTACATTCATTATACATCGAAAAAATTATCTAAACTCAAAAATAATTAAAAAAAAGTGTAAAAAAAGTGTCAAATTTGTAAAAAAGTAACAAAAAATACTAATATAAATTATTAAATTTAGTGTTATTTTTTAAGTTATATTTAATAATTGTAGGTTTTATTCAAGATAGTTGTAATTTATGTAACTTTAGGTAATAATTACCTAGTAAGTGTTACTAAAGAGAATAAATCTCTTTAGTAAGGTGATTAGTGATCAACTGCTCCAGCTGCACCAATACCTGTTTCCGCCCTAACGCTTTGCGCTTCGAATGCTTTTTGTTCATCTTTTGCTCTTTGAGACTTATCAGTAATTGAGAAGAACCAAATACCAATAAATGCCGTAGCTACAGAGAATAAAGCAGGGTGTTTGTAAGGGAAAATTGCTTCTTCATTTCCTAATACTGATACCCAAACAACTGGACCTAATACAACTAATACAACAGCTGTAGTTAATCCTAATAGTCCACCAATTAGTGCACCTCTTGTTGTTAATTTAGACCAGTAAATAGATAAGAATAAAATTGGGAAGTTAGCAGATGCTGCAATAGCAAATGCAAGACCAACCATAAACGCAATATTTTGGTGCTCAAAAGCAATACCTAAGATAACACCAATAAATCCAATTACAATTACTGCAATTTTAGAAATTCTAATCTCTTGCTCTTCAGTAGCATTTGTATTAATAACAGATGCGTAAAGGTCGTGAGAAATAGCAGAAGCACCTGCTAAAGTAAGACCAGCAACAACTGCTAAAATAGTTGCAAATGCAACAGCAGAGATAAATCCTAAGAAAATATTACCACCAACAACGTGTGATAAGTGAATCGCAGCCATATTATTTCCACCAAATAACTTACCGTCTACAAAGTAAGCTTGACCTTCTGGTGAGTTTAAGAATACAATCGCTCCAAGACCAATAATAGCAATTACTAAATAGAAGTAACCAATAAATCCAGTTGCGTAAACAACAGATTTTCTAGCTTCTTTAGCATTACCAACTGTAAAGAATCTCATAAGTACGTGTGGTAAACCAGCAGTACCTAACATTAATGCAAGTCCAAGAGAAATTGCAGAAATTGGGTCAGAGATAAATCCACCTGGCGCCATAATAGCTTGACCTAGGTCGTGTGTTTCAACAGCTTTTGTAGCTAATGCTTCAAAAGAGAATCCAAAGTGACTTAATACCATGAACCCCATGAAAGTAACACCTGATAATAATAATACTGCTTTAATGATTTGTACCCATGTAGTAGCTAACATACCACCAAATGTTACATAAATAATCATCATTACACCAACTAAAATTACCGCGTATTCATATTCTAAACCGAATAATACTTGAATAAGTTTTCCAGAACCAACCATTTGTGCGATTAGGTATAAAGTAACAACAGCTAATGAACCAAGTGACGCAAGAGTTCTAATCTCTTTTTGTCCTAATCTATAAGCTGCAATATCTGCGAATGTAAATTTACCTAAGTTTCTTAATTTTTCTGCCATTAAGAATAAAATTACAGGCCAACCAACTAAGAATCCAACAGCATAAACTAATCCATCATAACCTTTTAAGTATACTAAACCTGAAAGACCTAAGAAAGATGCAGCTGACATATAATCACCCGCAATAGCCATACCATTTTGGAAACCAGAAATACCACCACCAGCAGTATAGAAGTCAGATGCTGACTTAGTCTTTTTAGCTGCCCAGTAAGTAATTGCTAAAGTACCACCAACAAAAATAAAGAACATAATAATTGCAGGAATATTAATTTCTCTTTTTGTTGCTTCGAAGTTTGCATCACCTGCAGCAAAAACTGCCACTGCAAATATTGAAAGTAATCCTAAAATTCTAAACATTATAATAAATCCTTTACATCAGCTTTTATTTCATTAGTTAAATCTTCAAACTCTCCGTTTGCTCTTTTAACATAAATCAATGTAGTAATGAAACCTATTATAATAATAGATGCCGCTACTGGGAATGCAATAGTCATTACACCCTCACCAGTTTTTGTACCTAATACAGCAGGGTCAAATGCAATCGTTAAGATAAATGCATAAAACATTGCTAACACAAAGATAGATAGTTTTAAAGCAAAACTATTTCTCTTTTTTACTAACTCTTGATATTTAGAGTTGTTTTTGATTCGTTGTACTAACTCATCATTCATTTTTTGCCTCCTTAATTAAATTTATTTGAAAAAAAATCTAAGTTTCCTTAAAGTTAAGAAAACATAGCAATTACGTAGCATTCAAATAAAAATAAGGCTAATTATACTTAGTCAAATTTAGAACGAACTATTATTCAGATAATTTAAGTGTAATTTAATATTTAATAAGGTTATATGTAACTTTTAGAAGCTAAAATAAGAGAAATTGTGTAAAATTTATTTCTCTTATTAATTTGTGTAAAATGTAGTTTTTGCTGGTGTTAAGTTTCTTAATTTTAAAAACATCATCGAAGTCATAATTGCATCATTAAAAGCATCGTGTTTTCCTAAAGCTGGAATGTCCAATTCTTTCATAATAGTGTCAAATTTTAAATCAATAAATTCATATTCACTAGATTTCTTTCTTGTTTTATAATACATAGATGAAACTTCAATTGCTTCATTTGGAAGTTTGATTCCAATATATTTTTTTGTGTATTTTGAAATCATTGCCATATCAAAATCTATGTAATAGCCAACAATAGGTCTATTGCCAATAAAATCAAGAAGTTTGAAAATAGCTTCTTCAGGTTCTAAAGCATTTTGTAAATCAATAGGTCTAATATGATGGATTTTAATTGATTCATGATCAATATTTTTTGATGGTTTTACAAAAATATTAATAGTCTCTCTCATCACAATTTTATTATTGTTTATTTTAACTGCACCAATTGATAAAATTTCATCTTTTTTTGGACTTAAGCCTGTTGTTTCACAGTCTAAACAAATATACTCATTTGGAGTAGGTTCATCAAATAAGTAATCGTATTTCTCGTTTTTTAACCTTTTTCGGTTTAGGTTTCTAAAAAAATTAGCAAACATTATGAAATCTTATCTATTTTGAATGTGTATGAAATGAACTTTTTAAAGTCATTAACAATTTTAAAAGAATCTTTTAACAAGTCCCTTTCAATTTTACCTAAAACATGTGTATCAATCTCATTGCTTATTTTTTTACCTTCTTGTACATAGTCTAAATGGAATTTAAGTCTTAAAGTATTTACAACTTCAAAGCCTTCTAGTAATTCATCTGCTTGTTCTTTTGATAATATTTTTCTTTGTTCTAAAATTTTAATTCTTTTTACTGTTGTCGTTTCCCTGATTTTTTCTCTAAGTGCAAGTGATCTAATACCTTGAACTATAGGGAATACAGCTGTTTTTTTAATATCTAAAATATGTACTTTAGTCATAAAGTTTGCTACAGTACTTGGAGTATCAAAAGTTAAAGTTGCTTTTGCAAAATATGCCATAAATACATCTTTATCATGAAGCTTATTAAATAAATCATCTTTTAATTCAATCAATAATTCTTTATCTCCAGCAACAGCAAATGAGTCAAAGAAAATTGCTAAATCCATATAGTTTTGCATATCAGGAGACTCAATCCATTTACCTGTTTCTTGTTCATATTCATCTACAGTTTTACACCAAAATGGGTTTGATACCATAATGTTTCCTTCACAAGGTGGGTAGCCAAAGTCAATAAGTGTTTCAATCATTTTTTCCATATATGGTCTATATTGTTCTACATCCACACCATTTCTTACTACAAGTGCATTATCTTGGTCAGTTTTCATGATTTGTTCATTTCTTCCTTCACTTCCCATAACAATAAAACATGCATCTTTTTGCATCTCTTTAGGTACAATTAACTTATACAATTTTTTATAAACTTTTGTATTTAACTGACCAATTAGGTTCGAAATATGGTTTACTTTTACACCTTTTGCATGTAGGTTTTTGATGATATTTAGTAAGTCTTCACTTGAACTTTTTAGTTGTTCTATACTTTTTGCTTTTTTAATTTGTGTATCAACAACATAAGTATTATTAGCAAAATGTGAAAGCACATCAATTTGTTCTAAAATACCCATCATCTCTCCAGTTGATGAGTTAAGAACACCAACTCTTTTAATATTTCTTTTTATTAAAACAGATAAAGCATCAAATAAATAATCATCATTAAATACTGTAAGAAGAGGAAAAATTGCAATATCTTTTACAGGAATAGAAAGGTCTCTTCCTTCTAATAGTACTTTTACTTTAAGAAGTGAATCTGTAATAATTCCATGTTCACCATTGTCACTTTTAACAATTATAGTTGATGTTTTATATTCCATTGATTTTTCAATTGCATCGATTAATTTAGTATTTGGATCAACAATACATGCCTCATGAATTAATGAATCATCAACTTTTGCAATCATAAAAGAGGATAATTCAGAAGTGTACTCTTTGTTTTTAAGTGTTTTGATTTTATGAACTAAATCTTTTAAGAAGAAATCTTTAAAAGCTTTATTTTCTTCAATTAGTCTTAAAAATGTATTTTTTTCAAGTTCATAACAAATTAAATCTTCGTGTACTTTAAATGTATTTTTACATTTACCATATATAAGTGAGTTGGCATCAAAAGAGTCTTCTTGGTGATAATCCATAACAATTTCTTGATCTTGTGAGTACTCATAAACAGTACCTTTTATAATAATAAAAAAGTGGTTAGATATTTTTTCGGGTGTAATTAAAACAGAATCTTTTGGATAGTAAGCAATATCCATATGTTTAATACAAAAATCCATTTGATCTTGAGTTAAAACCTCAAAAGGGTGAATATTTGATAGAAATGCTTCTTGATCTTGTAAACTCATTTAAGTTCCTTGTGCTTCTTTTATGTAGATATTATATTAAAAAATAATGTAATGAAAATGGAATGTTTTCTAGTTTTAAGTAAGTAATATATCCTTTTTTATATATTAAAACAATACATAAAAAAGGACATAAAAAAAGCCAACCCGAAGGTTGACTTTTAGTAGGTTTTAGTGATCAACTGCCTCACCAGCACCTGAAGGAATTCTAATCTTTTCAACAAGATCTTGAATTTCTTGTGGTGGTTCTGGAGTCATTCTTGAAACAACTACTGCCACGATTAAGTGAAGTAATGTACCAATTGTACCAATACCTGTAGGAGCAATTCCTAAGAAGTAATCTTCTTTAGATCCACCCATGAATACGAAGTAGATAATGTAACCGAATGTGAAGATCAGACCAGTTAAGATACCAGCGATCGCACCTTCTTTATTCATTCTCTTATCGAATACACCAAGGATAATTGTTGGGAAGAATGCTGCTGCCGCTAAACCAAATGCGAACGCAACAACTTGTGCAACGAATCCTGGAGGGTTAATTCCTAAGTAACCAGCAACACAAATTGCAGCTACTGCTGAAACTCTTGCCCACATTAACTCAGTTTTCTCGTTTAATGTAGATTTACCAGTTTCTTTATCTTTAAAGATTACTTGTCCCATTAAGTCATGAGAAATCGCTGAAGCAATTACAAGTAATAAACCTGCTGCTGTTGATAATGCTGCTGCTAAACCACCAGCTGCAATGAATGCGATTACCCAGTTAGGTAAGTTTGCAATCTCTGGATTTGCAAGTACCATGATATCTCTATCAACATATAACTCATTTGCAATTCCGTTACCTTTAGCTAACTCTTCAGCAGATGCTGGACCTTTAGCATTTGTAGTAAGTCTGTGACCATCTTCAGCTCTCTTATCACCGTCGAATGCTGGCTTACCTTTAGCACCTTCAAATGCTTTACCTGTAGCATATTGGATTTTACCATCGCCATTTCTATCATTCCATGCGATTAATCCACCATTTTCCCAAGTTTTGAACCAGTTACCGTTGTTAGCAGAACCATCAGCATGCTTTAACTCACCAGCAACAAACGCTTTATACTCAGTATTCTGTAAGTTCTTAATTAAGTTAACTCTTGAGAAAGAAGCAACAGAAGAAATAGTTGTATACATAATTGCAATGAACACTAATGCCCATCCAGCAGAAACTCTAGCATCTCTTACAGTTGGTACTGTAAAGAATCTAACGATAACGTGTGGAAGACCAGCTGTACCTAACATTAACGCAGTTGTTAACATGAACATGTTCCATAAGTTACCTGGTTGTGTATAATCATTGAAACCAAGATCAGATACGGCTGTATCTAGAGCATGTAACAGATAGGTCCCTTCAGGAATTACTTGAACACCTGAATCAAATGCAAATGAAGTCTGAGCAAAAATACCTAATTGAGGTAAGAATGTATCAGTTACTTGTAATGATAAGAAAATCGCTGGAATCATGTAAGCGAAAATCATAACAACATATTGTGCAACTTGAGTATATGTAATACCTTTCATACCACCAAGTACAGAATAGAAGAATACAATTGCCATACCAATTAATACACCAGTATTTACATCAACTTGTAAGAATCTAGAGAATACGATACCAACACCTCTCATTTGTCCAGCAACATATGTGAACGAAACGAAAATTACAGAGATAACCGCAACAAGTCTTGCTGTATCAGAGTAGTATCTATCACCAACGAAATCAGGTACTGTAAACTTACCAAACTTTCTTAAGTAAGGAGCAAGTAACATAGCAAGTAGAACGTATCCACCTGTCCAACCCATTAAATAAGCACCACCATCAGAACCTTTGAAAGAAATGATACCTGCTAATGAGATAAATGACGCTGCTGACATCCAGTCTGCCGCTGTTGCCATACCATTTGCAACTGGGTGAACCCCTCCACCTGCAACATAGAAATCTTTAGTTGAACCAGCTTTTGCCCATAAAGCAATACCGATATAAATTGCGAATGAAATACCTACGAATAGGTAAATTAATGATTGTAATTCCATCTTTGACTCTCCTACTCGTCTACGCCATATTTTTTATCAATATCTGTCATAACCTTAACATAAATAAAGATTAATACAACAAATACGTAAATTGCACCTTGCTGTGCAAACCAATAACCTAATTTAACACCACTGATTTCAATCGTGTTAAGCTCATTAATGAATAAAATCCCACAACCGAAAGAA